>SAMEA3663118__coassemble_310_pt1 | contig 17111 bp, 15 predicted proteins | sample SAMEA3663118__metabat2_high_PE_005 | metagenome-assembled genome bin SAMEA3663118 (sample SAMEA3663118) | pig gut metagenome | biome: pig gut; feature: pig-associated habitat; material: faeces | place: Denmark | collected 2012 | reverse complement strand
GCGCCCTAAAGAGACGCACCAGCTCCAAAATTGTGAAGACCACTGCTCTTTTCTGCGGGCGGAAACTGCTGCCTCAAAGAGGGCTTCAATTGCCCTCAGAGCTGGCCTAATTTGGACTGGAGATTCGAGCTAAAATTAAGGAGAGGCTGCCAGTAGGCGGTCTCTCCTTAATTTTGGGGCCGGTGCGGCCCTTTAGGGCGCAATTGTGTGCCGGTGCGGCCCTTTAGGGCGCAATTGTGTGCTGGTGCGGCCCTTTAGGGCGCAATCTTTAGGCTTCTGTTATTTTGCTGCCGGTTTCTTTGCTGCCGGTTTCTTTGCTGTCGGTTTCTTGGCGGCTGCCGGCTTTTTGGCTGCTGCTTTTTTTGCGGCTGGCTTTTTGGCTGCTGCCGGTTTCTCTTCGGGCACTGGGAGGTTTTCTTCCTCTTTGTCGGCGGTCTCGAGGGTGGTGCGCAGGGATTTCACTTCCTTATTCAGCTCGGTGATCTCCGAGGCCTGGTTGCGGATCGTGAGAAGGAGCGAGTTGAGCTCTTCGTTGTCGATGCTCTCGGGATACTGCTCCTGAACCCTTACGAGGAAGTCGGCGAGCACGTTCATATAGTTGGTGAATGCCGCGAAAGGGGAGTCGTAGGGGGAGAAGGCTGCATGCTCGGCACCGTCTTTGAGATTCTTGGTGCTCATGTAGTAGAAGTGGTCGGAGTTCTGGAGGTATTCCCAGTCCTGCTTCAGACGGCGGTCGTCGCAAAGGCTTACACGTTCGGCAACCGAATAGAGCTTGTTTAGGGCTTCACGCTGGAGCGTGTTTCCTTTCCATGCGGAGACGTCGCGGGCTTCGTCGATGTCGGAGATCGGATAGGGCACCGAGAGTTCGTCGACCGGTTTGAGACGGGCCACTGCCTCCGACGGAGTTGCGAACACGATCCCTCTCTCTGCGGCGAATCTCGGGAGCGCTCTCATGAACATGAAGATTCCGGTCGAGGCGGGAAGGAACGAACCGAAAGTGTCCATGCTGAAGAAGAGGTTGATCACCTGCTGCTCCTCGGGAAGAGCGGCGATCCAGTCGATGTATTTGTCGGCCGTGAGGGGATATTCGTCCCAGGCGGTGTTGTTGAAGTTGCGGGCCACATCATCGGCGAGCTTGTCGTTGGTGAGCAGGAGCTTGAGATTCGGCTCCGTAGCTGCTGCATAGACATAGTTGGGGGATTTCCATCCGAGGATATGCTTGGCGCCTTCGGTGACGCAAGTGTTATATCCCATCGCTTTGATCAGCGTGGCGATGTCGTCGTCGTAGATAAGCTCGGTGTTGGCGAAAACTTTGGTCTTGACGCCGAAAGTGTTTTTGATGATTCTCTCGTGGAGACGCACTTCGCGGAGGAATTCCTCGGGATCTTCGAGCGAGGCGAGGGAGTAGGCGTAAGGACCGGCGAGAAACTCCACGCAGCCTGTGTCGGCGAGGGCTTTGAGTTTATCGATGCATTCGGGCACATACATCTGGAGCTGCTCGATGGCGGTTCCGGAGATGTCGATGGAGCAGTGGAAGGCGCCGTTGGTGTCGCGGATCATCTCGAGGAGAGTGTCGCAGAGCGGCATGTAGGAGTTTTCCGCCAGACGGGTGATGATCTCGTCGTTGGCGAAATCGTCGTAATAGTAATGGTCGTTACCGATATCAAAGAAGCGGTAGCGTTTCAGACGGTATGGCTGATGTATTTTGAAATAGAAACAAACTGATTTCATTGTCGTGAAAAATTTGAGTTACGCTCCGCTTACTCCCAGCCGAGCACTTTTTTATAGATGTCGATAACTTTTTTACCTGCTTTTTCCCAGGTGATGTTGTGGATCTCCTCGATGCCCTTGTCGCGAAGCTCGGAATGGAGTGCGGGATAGGAAACGAGTGCGTGCATGGCGTCGGCCATGGCGTCGATGTCCCAATAGTCGGTCTTGATGACGTTGTTGAGGATTTCGGCGCAACCGCTCTGCTTCGAGATGATCGAGGGAACGCCCATCTCCATTGCCTCGAGGGGTGAGATTCCGAATGGCTCGGAGACTGAAGGCATCACGTAGACGTCGGAATTGGCGAGCATGTTGTAAACCTCCTTGCCGCGAAGGAAGCCGGTGAAATGGAAACGGTCGGCGATGTTGCGTTTGGCGGCGAGTTTGATCATGGCGTCCATCATGTCGCCTGAACCGGCCATTACGAAGCGGACGTTTTTGGTCTTCTGGAGCACTTTTGCTGCGGCCTCCACGAAATATTCCGGTCCTTTCTGCATCGTGATTCGGCCGAGGAATGTGATGATTTTCTCCTTGCCTACGGTGCGTGGGATAGAGAGCAGTTCCTGATCGAGGGGAATCACGGCGTTATGCACGGTGGTCACCTTTTCGGGGGCTATGCCATATTTCTCGATGACAGTGCGGCGCGTGAGGTTGGACACGGTGATGATATGGTCGGCGTTTACCATGCCGTCTTTCTCGATGCCGAACACCGTGGGGTTGACATTTCCTCGGGAGCGGTCGAAGTCAGTGGCGTGAACATGGATCACGAGCGGCTTCCCGGTGACGTTCTTGGCGTGGATGCCGGCGGGATATGTGAGCCAGTCGTGGGAATGGATCACGTCGCAGGGGACCGTGCGGGCGATCACTCCGGCCACGATTGAATAATTGTTGATTTCCTCAATAAGGTTATCGGGATATTTGCCGGAAAACTCGATGCATCCCAGGTCGTTGAGACGCATATAGTTGAAATCGGCGTAGATATGGGAACGGAGGTCGAAATAGAAATCGGGGTTCATGACTTTGCCGATTCTACCCTCCACGTATTCACGGCTGACATCGCGCCAGGCCACCGGAGTGCAGTTGGCGCCGATAATGTTGGCAAACCCTTTTTCCTCATCTCCCCAGGGCTTCGGGATGACAAAGGAGATCTCCATGTCTCCGTTGTTGTGCATGCCCTTGGTGAGGCCGTAGCTTGCAGTGCCGAGGCCGCCCAGGATGTGAGGGGGGAATTCCCAACCAAACATTAAAGCTTTCATTAGTATATGGTCTGTTTTGATTCTTATTTGGCCGGCTCGTCAGATTTCCGGCGCTCGTCGAGGAGTTTGGTGAGCTGGTTGACGGTCTTGATTGTCACGAGGATTTCGCCTACGTTTTTGGCTGTGCTGACGGCTCCGCGGCCTGCGTAGGGAGGATTGGCGTCATACATTTCGGAAAGCGAACCGATGCAACCTTCCGACATTTCGTCTTCATAACCGATCAGCATCCTCTCGATGAAAGCGAGACCGCCGAGGCCGAACACTTTGAAATAGGCGTCGGTGTAGAAACCGAAGAGCCAGGGGCGGGCGGGACCCTGATGGACTGCGAGTTCGCGTTCGTAGGGGTTGCCGGCGTAGACGGGGCGATAGTCGTGGCTTTTCGGCGAGAGTGAGCGGAGACCCTTGGGGGTGAGAAGCTCGCGGGTGCAGAAGTCGAGCACGCGTTTGCGCTGCCGGCGGTCGAGCGGGGAGTATTCGAGTCCGACGGCGATCGCCATGTTGGGGCGCACCTCAAGGTCGGTGTAGGTGCCGTTGACATAATCGTAAAGATAGCCGTAGTCGTTGAGGAAGGTGTCGACAAACGATACTTTCACGCGGTTGGCGAGCGAGTTGAGCTCAGCCACATATTCGGACTCTTCGGGAGCGTTCTCGAGCAGAACGGCGAGGAACCTGATGGCGTTATACCAGAGGGCGTTGAACTCGAGGATATAACCTGTGCGCGGAATGATGGGCTTCCCTTTGATCGAGGCCGAGAGCCAGGTCACGGGGGTGTCGCGGCCCTCGCTCGAGAGGAGGCCGTTGTCGTTGAGGAGCAGGTTGGGCACACGGCCTCCGCGGATAGCCTCGACGAGATAGCGCACGTCGTCGGCGTAGCGGTCGCGGCAGCGGGCTGCGTCGGTGAAGCGGCGGTATTGCTGGATTGCCCAGATGGTCCAGAGCGGAATGTCGGGGAGGTCGATCTCATGGATCACCGGATCGGATTTTCCGGTTTCGATATAATTGCGGAGCCCTTTGAGGAAAGTCTGCATTATGGCTACATACTCCTCTTCATGGTTGATGGCCATGGTGCAGCCGGGGAGGGCGATGAGTTCGTCGCGGGCGCGGACGTTATACCATGGATAGCCGGCCATGATATACATGCCGTGCTCGTTTTTCAGATAAAATTGTTTGGCGGAGTTCTTGAGGCAGTTGTAGAAGCTCGTGCGGCATGTGCGGCTCTTGATCTCTTCCTCGTAGGTCTTCTCGAAAAGGGCGGGATCGGTCTCGAAAGTCGATGCCGAGAAAATGATCGATTCCCCTTTCTTGATCGGGAGCTCGAAATAGCCGGGCACCCAGAGGTCTTCCTTATAGGGGATGCCGCGGTCGCGGTCTTTATAATATTCAATGCCGTTATACCAATGGGCGTCATCGACCCATTTCGCATCGCAGTTGAACTGCATGAAGAGCGAGGGATAGCCGTCGTAGAGGCATGTTGCGATACCGTTGGGCACGTGGCGGATCTCGCGGTTGATCTGGTTGTTTTCCACCACGAGGTCGTTGGCATTGCGGAAAGCGAGGAAGGGCCGGAAACGGAGAGTCGTGTCGGAATGCGCCTCCTTGAGGGTGTATTTGATCAGGATTCTGTTTTCATGCGAGATGAAGACTTTCTCTTTGGTGAGAATCACGCCTCCGACGCGGAAGGTAAGTGTCGGCACGGTCTCGCAGTCGAATTCACGGATATACTTGTGGCCGTTGGGACTGAAAACATTGTCGCCATACTGATGAAGGCCCATATTGAACGCAGCGCCATGCTGGATCACCGTCTCGTCGAGGCTCGAAAGGAGCACGTGGGCCTGATCGTCCATTTCCGGAATGGGGATCACGAGCAGACCGTGCTGCTTGCGGGTGTTGCAGCCAGCTATGGTGGTGCAATGGTAAGCCCCCGACTTGTTGGTGCGGAGCATTTCTTTGGGAAGAGACTGCTCCAGGTTGATCATAAGGGTCTTGTCAAATTTAAGATAACTCATGATTTATGGTTTCGGGTTTTTTTGTTTAGTTGCTTTTTTAGATCTGATACTGTTATATGCTTCTGGAAGCATTAGATGGCAGCGGGGAGAGAACTGTGAAGGAGAGGTGGAAGAGAGGCTGAGGAGTGCCGTCATTATGGAGAGAATGTCATATCTGTTCTTACAAAGGTAGCTAATTTCGCAGACATTGGCAAGATGTTGTTGAGCAGTGTTTATGAGCCTAAGTTTCAGCTCGCGGGACTGCTTGCCGCCGACTTGTCGCTGTCGCGGAGTCGTTCACCTTTTTTGACGAGCATTTCATCGAGTTTTTCTCTTATATGTTCGGGAGAGGGGAGATTTATGTCGCGTATGAGTATGTCGCCGAAAGTGGCGTAAGCCCGGTTCCATCCGCTGTCGGTTTGCTCAAGGAGGTCGGGGTATAGGTCGCCGATTACGGTGTCTGTGCCAAAGAGTTCCTTGCCGTCGATTTCGCGATAGAACTCGGCGAGGGTGAAATCCTCCATGCTGACCGCCGGGGCGAGTCCGGTGGTGTCGTTGTCGAGGTCGACGATGTTGACGAGACCTACTTTGCAGAGGCGCGTGACTATGACATCGACGATTTTTACCGGCAGATAATATTCGCGGGCGAGTTCGTCTCTGGTCACGGGAGGACGGCGGTCGAGAAAACGGCGGGCAATTACCGCCATGACGATCACCGAAAGATTGTGCCAGGCGGTGGTGGATAGCGTCGAGATGTCGCCGATTATCTTATAGGTGAAGACGTTCTGCATCGAATAGCAGACCACGCAGCCCGACAGCAGCAGGAGCCAGGAGAACTGGAGCCAGATCAGGAGCAGCGGCAGGAAGGCGAAAGATCCGTAGATGGCGTTGTATTTCGACACGTAGAGCTGGCCGTTCATGAAAATGAGCTGGAGAATCTGGAACCCTATGGCTGAGAAGGCTCCTGCGATCATGGCGTAGCGGAGCTTGACCTTTGTGTTCGGAATCAGGTAATAGGAGAGTGAGAAGGCGAGCCATGAGAGCACGAGCGGGGCGAACTCGAGGCTGAAATTCAGAACGGGCGTGAGGAAATGCAGGCCGAGTTGGTCGCGGATCACGTCGGTCATGAAGAAAGTGACGCCCGATGAGCAAACCATCAGCACCGGGATAAGGAGGCAGATGGAGATATAGTCGGTGAATTTCTGATAGATCGTCCTTCCTTTTTTGACACACCAGATTGTGTTGAACGCATCCTCGATCTGGGAGAGGAGGGAGATGATTGTCCAGAGGAGCATGATCAGGCCGATGCCGACGAAAATACCCTGGGAAGCGGTGGCGAGATAAGAGTCGACAAACCGGAATCCGGCCGAAATGGCCTGCACTTGCGAGGGAAAGAAAGCGTAGATGTCTTTCTGGAGGATATCCTGGAGTCCGAATCCGCGTCCGATTGCGAGGATCAGCGCGAAGGCCGGGACTATTGATAGGACTGTGGAATATGTCAGCGACATCGACTGCAGCTGGAGGCGGCTGTCGAAGAAAGAGGAAACGGAAAGGTTGAGGGTTTTTATCAGGCGGGTGCGTCGGGTGTTGCGCGGGTCGTTCCAGACCCCCTTCATGCAATAATGCAGATTAGCGGTCGCCTTGGCGATAAGGCGGCCGAACACACCGGGAGATTTTTTGCCTGAATCAGCTGACATGGGATAAAAATTAAATATACACAAAACAAGAGACAGAAACCTGATACTGTCAATTCCCTTCAGCAGTCAGGGCGGAGAGTCGGCAAAGAGGCGAAGGCGGCGGCAAGAAGCTGCTATAGGTTAAACGCCCGAAGCCGACCTGATGTTAATAAAAGCGATCCGGAATTCTGAAAATTCCGGAATCGCGATTATTTTATGAGAGACAGAGATGCTGTAAGCCGGGTTATGTGCGCACTCCGAAGAGGCGTGTCTGTCATTTATCTTTGCGGCCGATTGCTCGGCGCGCTATAGCAGCCTACCCCCCGGCAATGGACGAGCAGCCCTTAGATGCCGGTATACTTGACCTTGCACCCCGCAGGATGTGCGGCGGCGCCTGTCGCCAGGCGCCCCGGTGGGCTCTTACCCCGCCTTTTCACCCTTGCCTGCCCTGCGAAGGGGCGGGCGGTTGTTTTCTGTCACATTATCCCCGACGTCGCCGCCGGCTTCCCGTTAAGAAATGCGGTGCTCTGCGTTGCCCGGACTTTCCTCTTTATGAGCATTATGCGTCATAGAGCGACAGACCGCATCTCTGTCATGATTTCTTTTTTTCTATTTCTCTGCAAAGTTAGCGAATTTATGGCGCATGCCCAAACAAAGGGGAAATAAATATTTGCTAACCGGGCAGTTTATGGCAGTTGCTGCTTATTTCGGCAGGAGATGAGAGATGGCGGCGATGATCTTGTCGGCGTCGAAACGGGAGGAATCGACCGAGAGATGATAATTGTCGGCGCGTCCCCAGTGGCGGTTGGTGAAGTAATTATAATATGCCTCGCGTTCGCGGTCCTGCTTGCGGATGAGGTCTTCGGCCTGGTCGCTGTCGAAGATGTTTTCCTTGGCCATCACATTCTGTATCCTTGTCTTCATCGGGGCGTGTAGGAAGATGCTTATCATATTGGGATGGTCGCGCATCACATAGTCGGCTGTGCGGCCGACAATCACGCACGATTCCTTTGAGCAGATCTCCTTAATCACGCTGCTCTGAGCCTTGTAGATCCCCTCGCTGCTCATGTCGGATTCGGGCGAAAAACTGCTCGTGGCCCCATAATTTAGATGGAGAAGGGAGCGGAGGAACGACGGGCGTTTTTCATCGGCCCGTTCGAAAATTTCGGGAGCATACCCCATGCGGCGCGCGGCTTCGGTGATGAGTTTGCGGTCGTAGTAGGCGATCCCGAGCCTGTCGGCTATCTCTTTCCCTATCCTGCGGCCGCCGCTGCCGAATTGCCGTCCTATCACGATAAGGAACTTTTTTTCTTTGTTTGCCATATTTCTGCCATTTGGAAGCGCGAAACTCTCAACATTTTTATTGAATGAGCCGTAACTTCTCTCTTTCTTAGCGCAAATTTAAAAATTATTTTTTACTTTTGCATTAGAATTACAGAATTGCCTCGGCGAATCGCGATGTTTTATGGCAGACGCGATGCTCTTCCGCCGGCGAAATGCCGGTCGGAAACATGAAGGCAATCAAAAGTTTGACATGATGAACGAATCATTAGAAAATCTGGAAAAAGAGGGGATGGCGATCTATGAGTATATCGTCGACAATGCCGACAGTTGCATAGAAGAGATGCCGGAACTTATCGAGAAGCTCAAGGCAGTTGACGCCTCGGGGCAGTTCCTGGCCAGCACGGCGCGCTATCTCAGTGCGATCGACCGCGAGAAGTTCGAGCCCTGGCTCGCTCCCCTGATCGAAGGGGCGATAGCGAAAGACCGCGAACGCCGCTATATCGGCTCGCTTCTGCAGAGCATCTGGGGAGAAGACTATATGGAACGCGCCGAAGAGCTCCGCCTTTCCGACAATAACTTCCGCCGCATCTTCAAGCGCATCCATCCCGAGGGAGAGCCGATGTGATAACTGCGCGGAAAGAAAACGACAGCTTGCTTAAGGTATTAAGCAGGCACTAACACCAAATCAGATGATAAAGAAAATCATATTTGCAATATTACTCACAGTGATGGCAACAGCTAACGCCCAGCAGCCGGTAAAGGCATCGGTTGCGAAAGAACCTGAGGTGGAACTGAAAACGACCGAAGGAAACATCAGGATCCGTCTTTACAACGACACGCCCAAACACCGCGACAACTTCCTGAAGAATGTGAGGGAGGGTATATATAACGGAGTTCTTTTTCACCGGGTGATCAAAGACTTTATGGTTCAGGCCGGCGATCCTGACTCGCGCACGGCGGATTCGACCGCCATGCTCGGCGGGGGAGACCTCGGCTATACGGTTCCGGCGGAGATCCTCTATCCGAAACATTACCACAAATATGGCGCCGTGGCAGCGGCCCGCACCGGCGACGAGGTCAACCCGAAGCGCGAGAGCTCGGCGTCGCAGTTCTATATCGTGACTGGAGAGAAGCTGACGCCTGCGATGGCCGAGAGAGTGTCGGCCCAGCAACTGATGCGCGCCCGTCAGGATTACTTCAACAAACTTGTCGAAGCACACCTCGCTGAGTTCGAGAGCTTCCGCAACGCAGGTGACCGTGCCGGTTTCGACGCCCTCAAGAAGCAACTCATCGACGAGACCGAGGCAGCGGTGACCGTTTCCCCCTTCACCGAGGATATCAAGAACGAATACATGAGCGTCGGAGGCACGCCCCATCTCGACGGGCAGTATACAGTATTCGGCGAAGTGGTGTCGGGAATGGACGTGGTGGAGAAGATCCAGAATACCGAGACCGGAACCGCCGACCGGCCGAAAAAAGATATCCGCGTGATAGAGGCAAAAGTGGTGAAATAAAACCGCGAGGAGAAAAAAGAGGCCGGATTTATTGCAGGTTACATCAAATTGTTGTAAATTTGGCGCTTACTTAGAAAATGTGCTTACTCAGCAAATAATAATTCCCGGCGGGACCGGGAAACCTAACAAATAAAATCTATGAACGAGAACGAAAAAGTGGATCCGATCGAGGAGTCCACGCGCCCCGAGACTTCGCCCGCAGCAGCCGGGCCTGAAAAGGAATGTTTGAAAGAGAAAGAGACAGAATGTGCTGAGACGTCGTCGCCCTCCCTCGCAATAGAGGCGGTGGCCGACTCGCAGAAGAGCGAAGCCGCTCCGGCAGAGGAAACTCCCTCGGCCGAAGAGGGAAAACGCTTCCACTCCATGAGCAAGCAGGAACTTCTTGACGCACTCAAAGAGATCCTTGCCGCCGACAATATGGAGGCCCATCGCGAGGTGACAGCCATTAAACAGGCGTTTTTCAACATCAAGAGCCGGGAGAATCTCGAAGAGCTCAACGCGTTCATAGAGGCCGGCAATCAGCCCGAGGCTTTCTCGTCGACGCCCGATGAAGTGGAAAACGAGATGAAAACTCTTTACTCCGAATTCAAGGAGCGCCGCGCGGCTTTCATCGCCGCCGACGAGGAGCGTCGCAAGGAGAACCTCGCCAAGAAGATGGAAATCATCGACAAGATGAAGGAAATCGCCGGCGACATCGACAATGTCAACGTGAAATTTCCCGAATTCCAGCAGCTTCAGCAAGATTTCAAGGCGATAAAGGATATCCCGGCTCCCGCAGAGACGGAGACCTGGAAGACTTTCCAGACGGTTGTGGAGCAGTTCTACGACCATCTGAAGATGAACAAAGAGCTGCGCGACCTCGATTTCAAGAAAAACCTCGAGGCCAAGCGCCAGCTTATCGAATCGGCCAAGAAGCTTGCCGACGCGCCCGATCCGGTGGCTGCGTTCCGTTCGCTGCAGGGACTCCATGACGAATGGCGCAACCTCGGCCCCGTGGCCAAGGATATCCGCGAGTCGCTCTGGGAGGAGTTCAAGGAGGCTTCGACCGTGGTCAACAAGCGCCATCAGGAATATTTTGAGAAACGCAAGGCCGACGAGCAGGCCAACGAGGAGGCGAAGACCGCACTATGCCAGGAGGTGGAGGCCATCGATCTGACGAAGATCAACTCCTTCAACGCCTGGGGAGAGGCCACTGACAAGGTGATTGCCCTTCAGAAGAAATGGCGCGAGTATGGTTTCGCGTCGAAGAAGGCCAACACCGCTCTTTACGCCCGTTTCCGCAAGGATTGCGATGCCTTCTTCGAGGCCAAGACGGCATATTTCCAGAAAGTGCGCGACGAGTTAAGCGCCAATCTGGAGAAGAAGACATCCCTCTGCGAGAAGGCTGAGGCTCTGAAGGGAACCGATGATATCCGTCAGGCCACAGCAGAGATTGTCAAACTGCAGGCCGAATGGAAGAAGATCGGCAGCGTGCCCCGCAAGCAGAGCGACGCTATCTGGCAGCGCTTCACTCAGGCATGCAATTACTTCTTCGACGAGCGCAAGAAGCAGAACAAGGAGCGCCGTCACGAGGAGAACGAGAATCTGGAGAAGAAGCGTGCCATCATCGCCAAGCTCAACGAGCTTCCGAAAGATGGCGACCGCAGCGAGGTGATCGGCAAAGTCAAGGAGTTACAGGCTGAATGGAACGAGATCGGATTCGTGCCGTTCAAGCTGAAAGACAAGGTGTTTGCCGAATATCGCGAAGTCTGCGACGCACTTTACGGCGCCTACAATTCGCGCGAGAGCCGTGCCCGCATGGACAACTTCCATGCCCGCGTCAATTCGCTGAAGGGTGACGGCCAGAAGATCGACCGCGAGCGCGACCGTCTCGTGCGCGCTCTCGACAGCCGCCGCAACGAACTCCAGACCATCGAGAACAATATGGGATTCTTCAGCGTTAAAAGCTCGCAGGGGAATTCGATGATGAAGGAGATGGAGAGAAAAATCTCGCGTCTCAAGGATGACATCAAGGAGATCGAGCAGAAGATCGCCGTGATCGACAGCGAAGAGAAAGAGTAAACCCGGAACACACGGTCCGGTCCATTCCGGCCGACAATAGTAAAGCAGATGCGGCTCTCCTCTGATCTATGGAGGAAAGCTGCATTTGTTTGCGTTATCTGTCGGCTTCTTAAGATCCCCGAATGATTAAGATGAATAAGCATATAGGAAAAGTTTTGTTGGCCGCCCTTCTGATGGCGGCGTGCGGCGAAGCGGCGCTCTTCGCCCAGAAAAAGGTTTCTACAGATTCTCTGTATAATGTGAGCACTTCGCTGACGTCGCGTCTGGCAGATGAGCGGAAGGCACTCAACGGAGTTGCGGCGGGTGATTTCAAGGGAAACATCGAGAAGGCGCGTAATGGCGACGTGCTGGCGATGCGGATAGTCGGCGCCTGCTATCTGTCGGGCGCCGGTGTGGCGAAAGATGAGGCCGAGGCATGGCGCTGGTATGCCCGCGGAGCAAGCAATGGCGATCCGGAGTCGCAATATATGCTGGCGACTTTCTATCGCGACGGCGTGCATTCGAAGAAGGATCTCCACGAGGCGGCCTATTGGTTTCGCAAGGCTGCCGGTAACGGCCATCCGCTTGCGCAGGTGCAGATCGGCGATATGTTTGCCGATGGCGTCGGCGTGCTCCCCGACAAGAGGATAGCGGCGGAAAATTATTGGCGTGCCGCGGAGCAGGGGAATGCCGAGGGGGCGTATAAGTTCGCTTACGCGCTGATGAACGGCGCCGGCATGAGTCAGGATCTTCCCCGGGCGTTGAAATATTTCAAGATCGCCGCCTCGCAGAATTATAAGGATGCGGCCGAGCAGGCGCAGCAGCTCGAGGCCCGCGGAGTGAAGGCCGCCCCATCGAGGACGGTCGCTCATAAGACTACGGCTAAGAAGAAAACTGTTTCGGCGTCTTCCACTTCCAAGAAGAGCAAGAAAACCGACGGAAAGAAATCGACGAAAAACAAAAAGAAGAAGAGCAAACGCAAGTGATTTGCGGGAAGTAATAATATTACATGGCGTGTCGTGAAAGCGGCACGCCTTTCTGTTGTAAAGGGATCCTCTCTGTTGTAAAGGGATAGGGAGGGCCGTCCCGGGTTTTTATTCACATTTGCGGATGAATTTCTAATAATTTCCGTAAATGAAGAAACTTGTTATTGTGGCGTTGCTGCTTCTTGCAGGCGGCATCGCGGGAGGGTGTCATCGGAAGTCGGTGGCGCCGGTTATGGTTGAGGTTCCGGTTTATCATTCCGACACGTTGAGAGAATTGCGCGAGATGCATGATTCGGTGTGGCTTCGTGATTCGGTGTTTCTTTATGTGAGAGGGGACACTGTGGTGAAGGAGAGTTATCGCGACCGGCGCCTTTATCGGTTGCGCGTCGACACGCTTGTCAAGAGCGTGAGGGATACGGTAGTAGTGACCAGGGTCGAGAAACGGAATGCCCCGCTCAACGGCTGGCAACGTTTCCGAATGCACACCGGCGACACAGCACTGGTGTTGGCGGCGCTATTCATTATATGGAAACTGACGGCGGCCGGACTGAAACTTCGCCGGTAATCTTAAAGATACGGGCTGCGTGATGAAATTCATGCAGCCCGTCGCAGTATCTAAATTATGGTATATTCTGGTAATTGAGCGTGAATTGACCCTGCATGAAAACGAGCGAGTATTCATCCGGCTCGATGGTCTCTATGAGCATGTATTCGATTGTGTCGGCTTCCCCCTCTTTCGAACGGCAGTAGATCCGGGTGGTCTCATCCTCCTCGTTAGATTCGATCATTGTCTCGAGAGAGAGTTTGTCGACGAGGCCGTTGATGAAAGTTTCAATTTTGCCGAACGATTTATTGTCGCTGCATTCCAGAGTCTCGATGCATTTAAGTTCCTTGATGTCGCCGTCGAAATCGCCCGAAATGGAGGCGTAATCGGAAATTGCCGAGCTTGCGAATCGTAGGGCAGCCGGACCGATATAGGTGGATTCCACGCCGGGAAGAGATGCCAATTCCTTGAAGAAGCGGGTTGCCGCCGAGGCGTCGGCAGCAGAAAAGAGAGCTGCCAGCGCGATGAAAATTGATGCGATTAAATGTTTCATAATTTATGTTTTAACGGTTCGTAGTTTTTCTTTTATGTCGGTTTATAATCTCTCGTAGATTCTGTCGATACGTTCTCTTACGCTCCGCATAGCGGCTTCCGACTCATTGATTCCGTTCTCTGCTTTGTTGAGATTTTCGGCAAGAGTGGCGAGGATTGAATTTGTGATCTGCACGGCCTCGGCTGAATCGGTCACCTCCCGATAGTTGGAAGCGAGGGTTTCCTCTTGGAGAATTCCGGCGGAACGGGCTTTATGAATGCGTTTCCCGGCTTTCTTTCTCGGAGCGGGGTTTGCCACATGCTTCCCGGCCGGCAAATTGTTATCGGCTATGACCGGAAGGCTTGTGACGGTGTTGGTGACGTTCTCGGAAACAGCAACTTCGGAATTTACGCCTGAAGAGGAACGGGCCACGAGAGTCGGCTGATCGTTCGCTCCATTGCGGGGAATGTTGAAAATCATAGTTGCCACGGTTATGATCACGGCAGCGGCGGCAGCAGCGGCAAACGCGATTTTCCATCCGAAACGCCGTTTGGCCGGCGAGGCGTCGACTGTTGCCGCGAGAATCTTCTTCTCAAGGTCGGCCGGAGGAGCCACCTGCTGCTGATGGCGGCTCATGGCGCGGAACATTGCGGCGTCGGCCCGGAGGTCGGCCGGCACATCGGAGGTTTCGTCGAAATATCTTTTGACAGACTCGATCTCCCCGACGGTGGCCGAGCCATCATAATATCGCTCTAATATTTTTCTTATATCATCGGGTTTCATCATTGCATGAATTTAGTGTATAACTCCTTTATTTTCCTGCGGCCCCGGCTCAGAAGCTGGCGGACATTCTCGGGGGAGAGGCCTGTGGTCTGCGCGATCTCCTCGTTCGAAAGAGAAAGGGAGATGCTGAGCCTGACTATCCGCTGCTGTTGCGGCGGGAGCTGAGAGATCGCCCAATCGAGGAAATCGTCGGTATCCGGGTCGCATTGCTGCGGGTTGGAGATTCCGACAGCAGAGTCGATCGGTTCGTCATGCCGTCGGCGTCGCAGCATGTCGATCGAGACAGTGCGGAGGGTGGCTGCGGCGTAGGCTGCGGGATTCTGGATCTTGGCGATCGCCGGGCCGGACTTCCATATCTTTACCATGGCAGTCTGGACAGCGTCGGCCGCATCGTCCGACCCGATGCCGAGTATTGAGACGGCCATCGAGTAGAGCCGGGGGTAAAGGGGCATGAACCGCGTGGTGAATATTTCTTCGGTTGTTTTCACATTAAGAAGACGAGGGAAGACGTGCAAATGTGACACCGCCGGGCGAAAATTTTTTTGAGAGACAAAACGGGAGTCGAAACAGGAGGAGTGGAGAGGGGAGGAGAGAGACGATGGGAGAGCGGCGGGGCACAAAAAAAGACTGCATCGTAAGAGAATTACGATGCAGTCTCGATTGGTGGCGGGGGCAGGACTCGAACCTGCGACCTTTGGGTTATGAGCCCAACGAGCTACCACTGCTCCACCCCGCGGTGTTTTGACATTGCAAAATTACAACTTTTATTTTAAACCGCAAAATATTTCGGGAAAAATTTTCGAAAAATATGTTTTTGAGCAGAAAAATCGGAGAAAAAGTAGGGAAAATAGGGTTTTAAAGGGAATTTTTTTGTAATTTCGCTATTCCAACGGTCAGGTAAATCCGATCGATCGATCTATGGTAAAGAAGACACGAGACAGATTCATAGAGGTAGCCCGTTCGCTTTTCGCAAGAAAAGGAGTGGAGAACACGACTATGAACGACATCGCGACGGCCTCCGACAAAGGGCGGCGCACGATCTATACCTACTTCAAGAGCAAGCGGGAGATCTTCAACGCCGTGATAGAGAGCGAGACCGACGACCTGCTGCGCAATCTGCGCATGATAGTGGCGAAGCCGATCTCTCCGGAGCAGAAACTTTACGAATATGTGGAGACGCGTCTGGAGACGATGCGTGAAATCGTGTCGCGCAACGGCTCGCTGCGCGCCGGATTCTTTCGCGATGTCAGGAAGGTGGACCGCGCCCGCGCCGTCATTTCCAAAAAGGAGATACTCCTGCTGATGAGCATTCTCCATGAGGGGGTGGCATGCGGCGATTTCGAGATTCCGAGCGTGAAGGAATGGGCCATACTGATCACCAACGCCATCCACGGCATCGACGTGCCCTATATCCGCGACTCCCTGTCGGAATATGGCATAGGCAAGGAGGATGTGAAGCGGATGATGACCGAGCTGATCCTCAACGGCATCAGGAAGAGGTAGTATCAGTGATTAGTGATCAGTGATTAGTGATTAGTGATTAGATACTTACGGAGATATTAAACGGAAAGATATAAAGATATAATACATTATATATAGAAAGAGATGAAATTACTTGAAGGAAAAGTGGCTGTGATCACAGGAGCAGCCCGTGGAATTGGAAAAGAGATCGCGCTCAAATTCGCATCGGAAGGCGCCGACATCGCATTCACCGATCTCGTGATCGACGAGAACGGCAAGAAGACCGAGGAGGAGATTGCCGCCTTGGGCGTGCGCTGCAAGGGCTACGCATCGAATGCAGCCGATTTCGCCGCCACGGAAGAGACTGTGAAGCAGATCAAAGACGACTTCGGCCGCATCGACGTGCTCGTCAACAACGCCGGCATCACTAAAGACGGACTCATGCTCCGCATGACCGAGCAGCAGTGGGACGCCGTGATCGCCGTCAATCTGAAATCCGCCTTCAATTATATCCATGCGGTTCTCCCGATCATGATCCGTCAGAAATCGGGTTCGATCATCAACATGGCGTCGGTAGTCGGCGTGCACGGCAATGCCGGCCAGGCCAACTATGCCGCATCAAAGGCAGGTCTCATCGCCTTGGCGAAGAGCATCGCTCAGGAAGTCGGATCGCGCGGCATACGTGCCAATGCTATCGCTCCCGGATTTATCGAGACGGCCATGACGGCTGCGCTTCCCGACGAGGTTCGCGCCGAATGGTGCCAGAAGATACCTCTCCGTCGCGGCGGCAAGGTTGCCGACATCGCCAATGTGGCAACGTTCCTCGCCTCCGACATGTCGGGCTATGTCACCGGTCAGGTTATTCAGGTCGACGGCGGCATGAACATGTAATCAAACTGAAAATCAGCAATCCGCCATGTCTTCCGCGACATGGCGGATTCTATTTATAAGAGTATGGAAATGAAGAAGGAGTGCATCATACTTGCCGGTGGAGAGGGGCGGCGTGCCGGAGCGGGATTGCCGAAGCAGTTTCACAATCTCGGTGGAGTGCCGCTCCTCTGGTGGTCGGTGAGACGGTTTCACGAGGAGGATCCGTCGGCGGGCATTTCGGTTGTGCTTCATCCCGGTTTTTTCGACTGGTGGGACGTTATGGTGCGCGAGTTGCCGGATGCCGACCGCGAGATAAATGTGCGCCTTGTCTGCGGCGGACCGAGCCGCGCCGCGTCGGTGCGCAACGGGCTTGTCGGACTTCCCGACGACGCCTCGACGTTTGTCGCTGTTCA
>SAMEA3663118__coassemble_307_pt1 | contig 17192 bp, 6 predicted proteins | sample SAMEA3663118__metabat2_high_PE_005 | metagenome-assembled genome bin SAMEA3663118 (sample SAMEA3663118) | pig gut metagenome | biome: pig gut; feature: pig-associated habitat; material: faeces | place: Denmark | collected 2012 | reverse complement strand
GGTCACCGGCCGCAGCGGCGCCCGAAAGGGTGATCTCGGCGCCGGGAGCGCACTTGCCCGAAGAGGCGAGCGAGCCGTCGATATAGAACTCGATGGTGACGTCGCCGCTCAGAGCCGAGCCGTTGAACGCCTTCTGAGGAGCCGTCGCCTTCAGGGTCGAAGTGCCATCGCTCCATGTCATATAATAGTCGCTGACCTCGTCGGGAGCGTCAAGTCCTTTGCGCTGGCTGTCGAAGAAGAGGGATGTCACCTCCTCCGAGCCCGGCATGTCGCTGACTTTCTCAGCGCGGCCGCTGATCGTGTTGAGTTTGTAGAGGCCGGAACCGTTCTCGCCGTAGGCCGCCCAGTAGATCGTGTTGCTCTCAGGGTCGACCGCGGCGCTCTGAACGTAGGCGGGAACCCATCCCGAGTTACCGATCTTCACGCACTTGCCGGTGTTCTTGTCGACATAATATGTGTCGCCGTTGTAGTCCACACTATAGAGTCGGCCGAAATTATCCGAGGCGAGCACCGTCATCTGGGGCACCTTGGCGATACCCTCCGATTCGCCGGTCATCTTGTTGACGCGGGCCAGCTCGCAATATTTATCCTCGTAGGGACCCCACTGCATGGCATAGAGCGTGCCGTCGGTCGGGTCGACCGTCATGTCGTAGGCGATGTTGTTCTGATTGTCGGAATAGTCGACATATTTCACCATGTCCCATCTCTGCGGATCGACCACACAGTAATAGTTATGGAACGTGATGCCGAGCTCCGACGTTTCGTCGGCATACATCTCCCAGAGATGGTAATAGAGGTATTTGCCGTCGTAGGCGCCTCCGCCGACAATCATCAGATTCGCGTCAAGGCAGATAGGCTGGAATTTGACCGGGGTCGAAGGCTGGAAGCCATAGACGCCCACCTGCTCCTTATCGTTGACTATGAACCAGTCGGCATAGCTCGACACCACCGCTCCGTAGATCACCGGCAGCGTCGGGTCGAACGTCGGCTCCTGCACGCGGCGCGGGCCGCGCAGTGCTTTCTCACGGTTTGATTCAAACGTGGCGCTCAGGCGAGCTGGGATTTTTGAAGAATTCATCGCCGACGCGAGGTTTTTCACCTCTTTCGCCGGGCGCAGTGTCGTGTGGGTCAGACCCGCGGCCGTTATTCCAAGGGCCAGGGCTGCCACCGACAGTGTTAATCGTGGAATTTTCATCATGTTTATTATGTATTGGATTTTTGTTCTGCAGTGGTTTGAATCTCTATTCGGAGCGCCAGACAGTCCCACTCGCACATCAACCGCGCCGGACACTCTCAACGCAAATTTCAGAATTTTTTTTTAAATATACAATGATTGTTAATTGATTTAGGCCAATATTATCTAAAAATTTGATTTTTGTCATAATTTTCGCCGCATATCAACCACAAATTGTCAATAAATTTGAAATTATCCCGACAATTCGTTATTTTTGCGCGAAATAACTTCTTGAATTTTTAATCATAGCTTATGAGACAATCCATACCCACTACTCTTCTGACGATATTGCTCGCCGCCGGAGCAACGGCAACGGCTCTCGCGGCCCGGCCGCAAGTCAATCCGAAGACGATGCGTCCCGAAGGGCCGCTTCGCTTCTCCCCCTACCGCCCCGTGGAAACAGGGCTCCTCACCATCCCCGCCTCCCTGAAGCCGTCGAGAGTGCCGATGCGCGTCTCGACCGCCGGGCGCCCGGAACTCATCGCCAACTGCATCTTGAAGAGCCCGGGCTACGGGATCTACTCTTTCCGCGCGGAGACCGACACGCAATTCGACAGGCTCGCCGAAACGCCGTCGCTCAACGGCAGCGCCGTCTATGTCGACGGCAAATATTACGGCTGCGACTACGAATATGACGAAAGCTACAATCTGAATTTCGTCAGATGGTATGTCTACGACGCCCAGACCTGGCATCTCGACAAGATGGTGGAGAATCCGCTCGACTATTCCTATGTGGCCACCGACCGCACCTACGATCCGACCACCGCTACGGTCTATTCCATCACCTACGATTCCACCGCCGACCATATCCAGCTATCCACCACCGACCTCTCCGACGGAAGCTCGACCCGCGTGGGCGACCTCGAGAAGGAAGTGATCATGCTCGCATGCAACGCCTCCGGTCAGCTTTACGGAATCGACACCGAGGCCAACCTCTACCGCGTGAACAAGGCGAACGCATCGCTCAGCCTCGTCGGCAACACCGGCATCATGGACAATTACTATTCCACCTATACGCAGTCGATCGAATTCGACAAAAAGACCGGCAAGCTCTACTGGGCGGAATTCCACACCGAGAGAATGTTCACCTCCCGCGCCGCCCTCTATGAGGTTGACCCGGCCACTGCCTCGACAGTAAAAGTCTGCGACATCCCCGGCAACCCGGAACTTCTCGGACTCTATGTCAACGATTATGTCACTCCCGGAGTGCCCGACGCCCCGACAGCCCTCACGGCTGTTCCGGAAGCTGAAGGCTCGCAGACATTCTCCTTCACATTCAACGCCCCTGAGAAGACCACCGACGGGCAGCCCCTTTCGGGCGACCTCGACATCGTTCTCACAGTCGACAATGAGGAACTTTTCACCGCCACTGCTGCTCCCGGCGCCAAGCTGACGACTCCGAAGTTCCCGCTCGAACGCGGCCTGCGCCTCGTGAAAGCTTACGCTTCGTCGGCCAAAGGCGACGGCCAGGCTGCCGCCACGATCTTCTACTCAGGATATGACGTGCCGGCCGCTCCGGCCAACCTGAAGCTCATGGCTTCCGGCAACACCGCCACCCTCACCTGGACAGCTCCCGAAGAGAGCCTCGAGGGAGGCCCCGTGCGCACCCCCTTCAGCTACGATGTGACCCGCCTTCCCGACAATGTCGTCGTGGCCTCCGGGATCCCGGAAACCACTTTCTCGGAGACCGTCGCCGATCCGGCAAGATACAGCTATAAGGTGACCGCCCGCTCGGCCGACGGCGAGGGTGGCTCGGCGATCTCCAACAGCCTGATCATCGGTTCGTTCAAGACTCCCTATTACTGCAGCTTCGACACGCAGGCCGATTTCGACACCTATACAGTGGTCGACCTGCTCAGCCACGGGAAAACCTGGGACTACGACGAAGACAACCAGCGCCTGCGCCATCCCTGGGCAATCGAGGGTGAGATCGACGACTATATCCTGACGCCCGGCATCAGGATGAGCGGCGACAAGAGCTATCAGGTTTCGTTCGACGGTTACCAGATGGTCGAAGGATACGACGAGCACATCATGCTCTATTTCGGCCCCGACACCAACCTTGACAACATGACGCTCCTCCTCGACACAGAAAGACTTCCCCAAGATCCGAAAACATTCACTGCCACAGTCGTGCCCGGCCGTGACGGCACATTCTATTTCGCCCTCCGCAGCAAGACCGGCGCCGGCGGCTTCATGTCGTATGCCGATGATTTCAGCGTCGTTGAGCAGGGCACAGTCAACCTTCCCGCTGCTGTCGGCAACCTGACGGCAACTGCTGCCGCAGGCGGCATCGGCGACATCACGATCGCATTCAACGCCCCCACGAAGACTGTCGGCGGCGCTCCCCTCGAGTCAATCTCGAAAATCGAAGTGATGCGCAACATGGGCTCGCAGCCTGTCCACACTTTCGACAATCCTGACCCCGGCGAGGCTCTCGAATGGAAAGACAGCGGCCTGCGCAACGGCAACTACACCTATAAAGTGACTGTCTTCAACTCCGAAGGCGCCAGCGTCACGGCATCAGCCTCAGCTTACGCCGGCATCGACGAACCGACCGAACCGACCGACGTCCGTCTCGACGGCGAGGAGGGCAACCGAGTGATCAGCTGGAAAGCTCCGGAAAAGGGCGTGAACGGCGGCAATCTCGAAGGCCTGCTCAAATATAGAATCCTCCGATATGTCAACGGCAACTACGAATTCGTCACCGACGAAGCCACCGGCACAAGCTATACCGACACCTGGGAGTCGGCCGAGCGCGGAATGCTCTATTACACCGTGACAGCCCTCACCGACGCCGGCGAGAGCGCCGAAGTGTCGTCGAACTCCGTGATCATCGGCGATCTCTACGCCATTCCTTTCGAAGAATCGTTTGCCGGCGGCCAGGCCACCTGCAATCCCTGGACCATGGAATTCGTGATCGGTGAAGACGGCGGCTGGAAGATCGCAAAGAGCGGCGAGGATCCCTACATCTCCGCTCAGGATGCCGACGGCGGCGTCGCCTCGTTCGACGGCTACCACACATGGGCACGCGGCACGGAAGCGCGCCTTATCTCCCCGAGCATCGACATCTCCACCTTCGAAGATCCGACGCTTACCTTCTATATCTACCACTACAACGGCTACGACCAGTGGAGCGGCGTCCAGTCTGACGTCAACGAGACAATGGTTGTCGAAGTTTCGCGCGAGGGCGGCAAGTTTGTTACGGTGCCCGATTCGGAAGTCAAGCTTTACGCCGAGACAAGCGGCTGGAAGCAGCACACCGTCCGTCTCGACGACTATGCCCGCTCGAAGAGCGTGCGCGTGGCCTTCCGCGGTCGCTCGACGGGTTGCTATAACATCCATCTCGACAACATCGCCATCCACGGCACGAAGGAGGCTTCCGGCATCTCCGAAAATCTCGCCGCCTCTCCCCGCGTCGCCTCCGGAAAGGGCTTCGTAAGCTTCAGCGGCCTCTCTTCGCCTGTCAGCATCTACGACGCTGCGGGCCGCCTCTGCGCCTCTTCAGGCAATGCCGCCGGAAGAATCTATATCCCCGCCGGAGTCTATATCGTGAAATCCGGCTCTCACGTTTTCAAGATTTTAGTTAAATAAACACCCTGTGTTCAGGGTCTAACACACAAAGAAAAATGAAACGGCATCTCAACAAAGTCGCACTCGCCTCGGCTATCCTGGCATTCTCGGCGGCGGCGCTCCCCGCAGCCGAACCGCTCTTTAGCTATGGCTTCAGCGAAGACAAGGCGACCGGACAAACGGAGTTCGACCAGACTTTCGCAGTATTCGACGCCAATTCCGACGGTACTCAGTGGAAATACAATTACTATACCACCGGTTCGACGCCCTATTATTACGCACAATGCTATAATTACAGCACTACCGCCTACGATGACTACATGACCACCAAAACGGCCGTTTCCCTTGAGCCGGGAAAGGTTTATTGCATATCTTACGACCTATGGTGTGACAGTTCATCCTCGCTCGGCACAGTCAAGGCCGGCTACTGCCTGACTCCTGACCCGGACAAGGCTTCCTTTATCGACGGCGGCGACACCGGCTCGTTTATCAACAAATATAGCGGCGACACTCCTCCGCATGTGAAAAAGTATTTCACCGTTGATAAGACCGGCGACTATTATTTCACCTTCCATGTGTCGGGCGGAAATGCAGCCATCGACAATATCCTCATCAAGGAGGGAGGGTCGGCCACTACTCCGGCCGCAGTGACGGATCTGGCAGTTGTGCCCGATCCCGATCTCGGATACAAGGCGACAGTCAGCTTCACCCTTCCTTCGGCTTGCATCACCGGCGGTCAGCTCGCCTCGGTATCGAAGGTGGAGATCTATCGCAACGACGTGCTCGTCAGCACCCTCGCCGACCAGACTCCCGGCGCCAAGGTTACTTTTAAAGACGTGGAGGGCTACAATGGTCGCCCGGAGGGTGACGTGGTCTATAAAGTGATCGTATATAACGGTGAGGAGGCTTCCGAACCGGTTATCGCACCTTCGGTCTATGTCGGGCCGCGCTGCCCCAACGCCGTGACCGACCTCAGCGTCGAACCCGGCGACGGAAACAGCTACAAGCTTTATTGGAAAGCTCCGGTGCGTTACACCGACGGAACGTCGATTCCCTCTTCTGCCGCAATCGTTTATGACATCTACCGCGTGGTCGACGGCGAACCGGCCCTTATCACCGACGATACGTCAACATTCCCTTCGGAATACAAGAATTACAACACCTACACCACATTCACCGACACCTATTCGGCCGACAAGCGACAGATGGTGAAGTACCAGGTTTCCGCCAAGGCGGGCGATAAGGTCAGCGAGGCGGTCGAAACCACCGAGTTTGGCGTCGGCCCCGTTTCGCTCCCCTTCGCCGATTCCTTCGCAGGCGCCGTTCTATCCTCCGACTGGAGCAATCAGGCCCTCGTCGGCACGAAAGTTTGGGAGGCACAAAAAAGCGACTCCCATCCCTATGCCGAGCCGCAGGATGAGGATGGAGGTCTGGTGATCTACAATTCTTACTCCTCTTCGAGGGGCAACAGCGCGCGTCTCGCCTCTCCCGAAATCCTCAACGCCGAGGGTTCCAATCCCACGTTCGAGTTCTGGATGAACCATGGTTCGTCGGGGAAGGACAAACTCTATGTCGAGGTTCAGGCCGACGGCGGCGAATGGAAAAAGATTGAAGGTTCGGAGACGACAGTGGAGAATGCCACTACAGGATGGATGAAATATTCCTATCCTATCGCCGGAATGGTGGAAGGAAGCAGCAAATATCGTGTGGCTCTCACCTCTCTGTCGGCTTACGGCTACGACATCGTGGTCGACAATATCCGTATCTACGATGCTCCCGCCTATGACCTGCAGATCTCTGCCGGTGAGGTTGCCGATGCCGTTATGGCCGGCAAGGAGGCAGGATATTCGGCAGTGGTCACCAACAACGGCAAAGCCGTCGCAGCCGCCGACTATCAGGTGGAGGTATATGTCGACAATCAGCTCGAAACGACGCTTGAAAGCGTCGACATCCCCTCGGGAGAATCCCGCAGTTTTGAATATTCGCGCGAATTTACGGCCGCCGAAACGGGCGTTCACGACATCCTCTTCAAGGTTGTCTATGCCGCCGACCTCGTGGCCGACAACAATGAAGCCTCGGCAGCATGCGAGGTAAGCGCGAGCGCCAAGGATGGAGTGAAGGAAATCAACGGATACTACAGCGAAACCCAGAAGGCCGTCATACTCAACTGGACAAGCCCCACAGACAGCGAGGGATTCGTTCCCACCGACTCCATGGAGGATTTCAAGGGATGCCACAATGCCGTTGAAGCCACCGCCGACGCTGAAGCCGTCGAGGCCGATTACCACAATTGGAAAGTTTATGATCTCGACGGCATTGACAGCAGCATGATGGGTTCGAATTACAAAGTTTCGACCTCCGTATGGCAGATTTTCGACAGCAGCAGCAGTTGGGCACCGACCGGATCGAACGGAAGCCGCCTGATGATCGTCTGCTCGCCGAAGACCAACAGCGGTGCTGCCCTTACCGACAAATCCAACGACCTTCTCGTTTCCCCCGCCGGTTTCGTCAACGCTTTCGACGCAGCATCTTTCACCGTTACTGTCAGCGCCCGCTCCGCTTCGGGCAGCAATATGGCTGTGGCCTACTCCACTGAGGAGACCGATCCCGCTCCCGAGTCGTTTGTCGACACGAAGGAGATTTCGGTTCCGGGCTCGACATCTTTCGACTCATATAGCTTCGAGGTGCCCGGCAACGCCCGTTATATCGCAATCCGCCACTGCACTCCGGCAACCGAATATGGCGCCGCCCTCTATATCGACAAAATCGAGGCCAAGTCCAACTTCGAGCCGGCTCTCGGTTTCCATGTCTATGAAAACGGCAAACGTGTCAACGACGCGATGCTGACCGCGACCGAGTTTGTGATCCCCGTTGAGGAGGCAGGCGACGAACCTCTCTCCGTCCGCGCAAGAGAGGCTGAAAACGACACTCTGACACGCACGTTCAATATCTCCACCGTTTACGATGAAGGCGAGACAGCACTCGGTCCCGATGTGGCTGTAAACGTCCCGACAGGTGTAGCTGAGATCGACTCCGAATATGAGCTCAAGGTCTGCGGCATGAGCGTCAGCGCCCTCTCGCCGATCGACGTCTACACGGTCGACGGCACATGCGTGGCTGCCGGCGTGAAGTCGTTCATCGCCCCCGCTCCCGGCCTCTACATCCTGAAAGCCGGCAAAGCATCGGTGAAAGTTATACTGAAATAATCCGAGCCCTGTCTGAGCGACAGGCTCCAAAAACCAATCGAGGCGACGCCCGCTGCGGGCGCCGCCTCGATTATATTATTTGAATCGGTTTATGTCTCGGTTAGTTTTTTTCTTGAATGAATCTTCTAAGGCGGTGGTCAGGTCGACACCGGTCTGATTGGCAAGGCAGATCGTGACCCAGAGGATATCGGCCAACTCTTCGGAAAGGGCCGCCTTCGCTCCGCGAGGGAATTCGCCGGGCTTCGGACGCTGATCGCCATAGGTGCGGGAGATCACCCGCGCAAGCTCGCCGATCTCCTCGGTCAGCACTGCCATGTTGGTCAGTTCGGAAAAGTAGCCGTTGCCGATCTCTTTTATCCAGTCGTCAACCATTTTTTGAGCCTCTGCTATAGTCATGGCCCGACCTATTTTTTAAGTTCGTAATTCTTGCCGGTCCAGAGATAGACGATCTCCGGCACGAGATACGGCTTCACTTTCTCATAATCCTCCTGCGTGAGGTATCCCTCCACCGTGAGCCGCGCCGTGAGCGACGTGTTGTCGGGCGAAAGACGATACTCCACGGTCGGGAACGGTATCAGATCGAGAAGCGACTGTTTCTCCTTATGATTCCTCCCCTCCTTCGTGAGGAAGTTCTCCAGGCGGGCGGGTTTGAAATACTTGTCCCTCTTCAGCTCGGTCATCGCCGGGTCGTAGAATCTGACATCGCTGTCGGCGGCGTCAGACCCTCCGCCGAGAGTGTAGACTGTAACCAGCACATTCTCTTTCTTTCCCGGAAGGATGCGGAAGGTCATCGTCGACACCGGAGTGAGCTGCACCTTCAGATAATCGCTCGTGAGCGGACGGCTCAGCTTCGTCTCCCCGTCGAGCGAGTTATAGACGGTCTGAAGCGTGTCGGCCGCCATATAATCGAGCAGGTCGAGACGCGACGAACGGTTGAGCAATTCGATGCCCGGGGCGTCGAGCGAGATAAAAGCGCGCGAGGCGGTGAAGCCGGCTGTATCAAGGCGCTCCACTGCCCCGGCCTCCGCAACCGCAGAAAGCAATGCTGCGGCCAATACTGCCGATCTGATATAGATTGCGGTTTTCATTTCTTTTTCTTTATGAAGATATCGTAATTGCCGTTGTATTTCGGTTTCGATTTCTTATCGGCTTTCTTGTCACCCTTCTTGGCTTTGGCTCCATACTTTCCACCTTTATCCTTCTTGCGCTTCTTGTCGTCGCGGCCCGTTTTGTAAGCCTCGCGACGCATTCCGCGTCGTTCGCCGGGGGTGAAATCAGCTGTCTCCGCTGCATAGTCGCGTCCGGCCTCAGCCACTTCCGCACGGATTTTCTCGCCGAAAAATTCGGCATGGCGCAGCGCGTCGAGCACCCGCCGGGCATCGTCGGAGCGGACGTCGAAGAGTGTGTATCCGGGCATCAGGTCGATGCGTCCGATTTCGGGTTTCGGCCCGTTGACATTGCGGTTCACAAGCTCCATCAGGTTGCCGGGGAAGAAGCCCGAACCTTTGCCGATGTTCACCATCAGGCGGGTATAACCCTTCTCGGCGTCGCGGCGGTCTTTGTCGCCGGGCTCGCGTCGCTCCTCTTTCCTTTTCTCTCCACGCTCTCCTTTTTCTCCTCTATCCTTCTTCTTGCCCTTCTCCTTTTCATCGAGATCTATGTCGGGCATGTTCTGATAATAGGAAAGGAGCCTGTTGAACTCAAGCGAGAGAACGCGCTTCAGCAGGTCTTCCTCAGAGAGCCATTCGAGTTTCTTGCGCACTCCGGGAAGATATTTGGAGATTTCCTGCTCGTTGACCTCCACGCGCTCCAGACGGTCGGCGAGGTTATAGAGCTGCTTTTCTATGATATGGTCGGGAGTCGGCACCTTGCGATATTCAAATTCGCGTCCGATCACCTTCTCGATCTGGCGGATTTTCCCCTTCTCTCGACCGTGGATAATGGCGATGGAGACGCCAGTCTTGTTGGCGCGCCCCGTTCGCCCCGACCTGTGGGTATAGACCGCCGCATCGTCGGGAAGACCGTAATTGATCACATGGCTGAGATCGTCGACGTCGAGGCCGCGGGCAGCCACATCTGTGGCCACGAGCAACTGCGTGACATGGTCGCGGAATTTCTTCATCGCCAGGTCGCGCTGCGCCTGCGAAAGATCGCCGTGGAGGCAATCTGCGTTATAGCCGTCGGCAATCAGTTTGTCGGCTATCTCCTGCGTTTCGCGTTTCGTACGGCAGAACACGATGCCGTAGATGTTCGGGCTGTTGTCGACGATGCGTTTCAGGGCCAGATATTTGTCGTGGGCCTTCACCATGTAATAGATGTGGCGCACGTTTTTCGTTCCCTCGTTGCGGTTGCCGGCCACGAATTCCACCGGAGACTTCATATATTTCTTTGCGATTCCGGCGATCTCCTTGGGCATTGTGGCGGAAAACATCAGCATTTTCCTGTCGTCGGGAACGTGGGAGAGGATCTCGTCGATATCGTCCAGGAATCCCATGTTGAGCATCTCGTCGGCCTCGTCGAGCACCACCGTGTGGACATCTTCGAGCCTGACGACACCCCGCTTGATAAGGTCGATGAGGCGCCCCGGAGTGGCCACGATCACCTGCACGCCGTTGCGCAGCGCGCGTATCTGGCTTTCGATGCTCGATCCGCCGTAGACGGGAAGAATCTTGAGGCCGTCGACATATTTGCAGAAGTCGGCGAGGTCACCGGCTATCTGAAGGCAAAGCTCGCGCGTCGGGGCGATGATCAGCGCCTGAGGATTACGCTTTTCAATATCTACTCGCTGGAGAAGCGGCAATCCGAAGGCGGCGGTCTTTCCGGTGCCGGTCTGAGCCAGTCCGACCACGTCGCCCTCTTTCGAAAGCAGATGCGGTATCACCATCTCCTGTATGGGCATTGGACGCTCGAAACCCATCTCTTCGATCGCTTTGAGGAATCGGGGTTCCACACCGAGATCGGCAAAGCTGCGGTCGGCCACATCGTTGGCCCGGAAACTCCCGTCGCGCTTCTCAGGATTGTAATCCTGACTCAGCGGACCTATTTCAGGCTTCATGTCGCCATATACTTCCACACCGGCGGGAGCCACCTCGTCGGAACTCGGCTCGCTCTCCGGATCCACCTTCGCATCGCTTATGCCGTCGGTCTGGATGCTGCGTACGTCGAATCCTTTATCGTCTCGCTCACCGCCGGCCTCGGCGGCCTGCGGGGTAGCTGTTTCCATATTTTTCATTTCGGGTTATATATCAGTTTATGTAGATAACGTTATTCCGAGCCCATACGGTCGAAATAACAACAAAAAAAATTGATTGTCATCACGACAACCAATCTTGCGTTAACCTTAAAATCTAATACCATGAAAAACTCAATGCAAAATTAGAAAATATTTTTCAAACACTGCTAAACAACATATAAATTTTTCTTCGATTTAACAACCTTTAACATTTACACCCGCCATCGGATTTTATTTTAACAAATAAAAGGGCGCACCTTGCGATGCGCCCTTCAGAAGCAGGGAATCGATTATTTACCTTGTATTACTTGCTATCTTGCCTTATCCGCCTATTTTGCAATTTTCATGACCTTGTTGCCCTGGCGCACGATGTAGATGCCGCGCTCAAACTCGGCTACGCGACGGCCATCGAGGGTATAGATCTCGTATGGAAGCGAGAAGTCGATCTCGCCGCCGGTTTCCTCCTCCATCTCAGTCACCCCGCTCTCGCCGGAGCGGAAAATCATGTTCGAGGGGAACCAATAGTTGGAGATCATCTCGTAATCGCGGATCTTGTTTCCGTTGGAATCATAGCGGCGGGTGATATATGTCGGAGTGCCGAATTCGTGATAGAGCGACATATAGACATCGTCGTTGCGGGGATCGACTCCGAGCGAACAACCATAGAGCTTCCAGTTCTCTCCTTCGGCCGCAAGGTCGACGAAAAGCGTCTGTTCCCCCTTGTCGATGTCATATTTATAAATGGAAGTTCCGGAAAACCAGCTGTTCTTCCCACCCTTCCAGAAAAGGGTGTTGCTGCATTCCGACGCCACGAAGGCATCGGGGGTCCAGGCATACCATGAATTTGAGGGGCCATACATATCGGCGGGACAATTCACTATCTCGGTGGCAAGCGTCTCGGGGTCTACCTTTACGAGCACGTTTTCCGCAGCCCCGCGGCCGCTGTTGTCTTTGGCCACAGAGATCCACAACGAGCCGTCTTTCGACTTGACTACCGAACCGATCGACGCCTTTTCGTTGACAATCGAAAGGGATATGACGTCGGTCACCTTGTCGGCAACGGGGTCGATCACGAGCAGTCCATATTGCTGATGGGCGGCGAAGATGCGGCCTGCGGCGGCCACCATCGTTCCCGACTGGCCGTGATAAAGCGAGCCGGTCGGATCGGTGTTGGGTCGGTCGTTGCCCCCTCCTGCATTGGGATTGGCCGAACCTTCCACCTGACCCTTTATCTCATACGTGTCGAGATCGAAAATCCAGATGCCGTTGCTCGAGGAGACATACCCCTTGTGGGCGTCGACGCCGACGAAACCGCGGCCGTCGCATTGCGCTCCCGACGGGTCGATCTCGCTCTGCTGGTGAAGGATTTTCAGTGTGCGCGCGTCGGCAACCGTGATGCGGCCGCCGGTTATCGTGGCTCCGGGATCCTTCTCCTGCTTGGCTATCAGATAAAGACGGTCGCCCCAGACGGCGCCATACTGGTTGGTGCAGCCAAGCTCCTTGCCGGGATTCTCCTCCTGGATCACCCGGTAGTGCCAGTAATCGCCGTCGGGATCATCGGGCACGAGGAAATTGACTGTGGAATTCTGATGGCCATACCAGTCTTCGTTGACAATAAGGATTCCCTGAGTATAGTCGGTTTCCCCGGCAGCGGCCTCCGCCCCCACGAGGGCGGAAACCACTGCGAGAAAACTCTTGAGCATGATACGATTCATGACGCTATCCACTTATTTTACAATGAATTTGACGGATACGCCATTTCCGGAAAGCACGTAAACACCTCCCTTGATGTCAAACCGGGCGACAAACTCGGGAGAGTCGGCCGTGAAGCGGGTATAGAGCGTGCCGTCGATGCCGGCCACGGTAAATTCGCGTCCCTCGAATCCGTAGATATAGATGTGGTTACCCTTCACGATCACTCGGCGGCCGTCGGCGTCAAGACCGTCGACACCCGATTCGGTGACAACCTCCACCGGAAGAAGCAATTCGCTGTGGCGGCCGTTGGAGCCGACATTGAGAACCACATTTCCCTTGCCCGTTTCGAGCGGCGTGAGCGTAAGGGTCGCGCCGTCGAGCTTGGCATCGACAAACGCACTCGCCGTCGCACGCATGCTCTCCGATTCTGCTTCGTCGGCCGAAGATACATAATTATCCGGGAGAACGAAGTCGAGGTTATAACCGATGTTGTCGGCATCTTCAACCAGTTCCGACAGATTGAGTTCCACCGGTTCTGCCGAGGTGACGTTGCCGCTCATATCCACATTGCGTATCAGATTGACCGTAGCGAAATCCTCGCCGAGTGAAGGAGCATATTTGTCGGGGAAGATCGGCATTGCCTGGAACCAGTAATAAGGTTCGAGCTCTATGGAGCGGGTGATGCTTCCTGTAGCGGGATTCACGAAGTGGATCCAGTTGTAGCGGTAATGGCCGGAAGCCTTGAACTCGGTGGTCATCACGATAAATTCGCCCGAGCGGTCGTCATAGCGCGATGTGCCGTAAGTGGCCTGGCTGATGCCGGGCGTGTGGGCGGCGAGTTTCGGATTGTTGAGCGAGAAGAAGGGCTTGATCTCTGCGGGATCGGAGCCGATCTCCCAGCAATAGAAGTCACCGTTGCCGCCATTGGAGATGCTGCTTCCGCTTGAGAACCAGAGCACGTTGCGCGAGCGGCAACCGAAGAACTGCGTGGTGCGCCATGCTCCCCAGCTGCAGGAAACCTTCCCTATTGATTCGGGCATGGTCACGCTCTTGTCGGCCAGTTCCTCGAGAGTGGCGGGATCATAGCATACGAAACGCGACGCCTTTTCGTCGGCGGTCAACGTGGCAACCCACACCATGCCGTCGGCCGACTGAGTGATGCCCTGCACGTTTGCATCCTCGACACTCTTGACCATCTCGCGAGTCTCCGGATCGATTACGAAAACGCCCTTCGACTGGCGGATGCCGAACACATACTTGCCGGCATGAACCATATCTCCGATCTGGCTTGCATAAAGATTGTCGGGATCGGATTCCTCACTGGCGGCGCTGCCGATCTTGCCGACAACCGTGAAATTGTTGATGTCGACCACATAGATGCCCTGATGCGTGCCGACATAGACTTCATCGGCTGTGGCGCCGACCACGGAGCGGCCGTCGCCCGAACGGTCTTCACCCTCGACTTTCAGCTCGTCGATGCTGCCGAGACGTTTCAGGCTCTTTGCATCGGCCACAACCACGCGGCCTCCGCCGGGCAGCGGGTCTCCTCCGTCGGCTGCCTGCTTGGAAATTACTATCAGTCGGTCGTTCCAGATCGCGCCATACTGCGACGTGCATCCGAACGACATGCCGGGATTCTCCCGCTCATAGGCCTGATAGATCATCTTCCCCTCTTTAGTCAGATAGTTGGCGCCGCCGTTGGCATGGCCAAACCATTCTTCGTTGAGGAAGAGCGTGCCGTCGAGATAGGTGTCTGCGGCGAGCTGGGTGCGGTCGGGATCTGTGACTGTCACTTTATATTCGCGCACATACCCGCCGCCATCGTTGGCTTTTATCACGAGCTTGCATTTCCCTGCGCGGTGAGCTATAAGCTCGGGATAAGAGGCGTTCTTATTGTTTTCATCCCAGAGGCGGACGTTGTAGGTCGACGCTATCCTATCGGCGTTCGTTTCTCCTGCCCCCTCGAGAGTTACGGTATATTTCTTGTTTTCCGCATCTTCGGGAAGCACCGTGCATGTGATCAGCTTGATATGCTTCGGATTGAGGATTATTTCATCGCCGCTGACGCCATCGATTGAAATCTCGCTGACATAGGCTGCGGCGCTTGCAAATTCAAACTCTGCGGAGCTATATTCCGTCTCCCCCGATTTTGCCACGATATGGCCCGTATAGGTCTGATCCCCCTGCAGGGAGAGGCCGGATACAGTGAGTTTGCCGTCGGAATAGAGGGCTGTGGCCGTAGTTTCTGTCTCTGCGTCGGGGAGCTTATAGGAGAGCGTGAAGGTGGTGCCTTCGGCGGCAGCCGCGACAGCATCGCACGCGGCGGCAAACTGTGCCGGAAGGTTCTCCATGTCGTAAAGATAGCTGAACGGAACGGTCAGCACATCCTTCTTGTTCGCGCGGCTCATTGCAGGCTCGCCTGCTGCGATGCCGGTGATTTCAGGCTGGCTGATCGCCGACTTCTTCCAGTTGTTGGACGCCTCGTAGGCTGCTTTGCATCCTGTCGGAACAACCAATGGCGCAAACGTTTTATAATTTTTGGTTGCGAATGTATAGCTTCCGCATGTCGCGGGAGTAGCGGCGCAGATATAGAAGGTCACATTGTCGTTGTTGCTTCCCATATAGGATCCCAGAGAGGTGACCGAGGCCGGGATCACGATCTTGCTCAATCCGCAACCATCGAAGCAGCGGTCGCCGAGCGTCGTGACTGTGGAGGGAAGCTCGATGTCGGTGAGCTGAGAGTTTTTGGCAAATGCGCTCTGTCCGATTTTCTGCAACCCTTCGTTGAGCTTGATCTGTTTCATCGATGTGCAGCTTTGGAATGCGTAGTTGCCGATTGTCTGCAACGACGAGGGAGTGACGATTATTCCTTCGGGCTGAGCCGCGTCGCCTTCGGCTGCATTCTCTGCCAAAGCTGCCGGTTCGGTCACGGCGTTCTCCACTCCCTCTTCCGGGAATTTGAATTCTCTAAGATTCGTGCAGTCGCGGAAGGCGTTGTTGCCGATTTCGGTCACTTTATCCGACATTGTCACGCTTTCGAGAGCGGAGCAGCCCTGGAAGATACTCGTCGGGAGCTTCGTGATTGCGGCGGGAAGCGTCATGCTCTTCAGGGCGGTGCAGCCGCTGAATGCGGAGTCGCCGATCTTGGTGACGGTGGCGGGAATCTCGATCTTCAGCTTCTGGCAATATTTGAATGCGGCGGAGCCAATCTGCTCCAATCCTTCGGGAAGCTCAACGCTCTCGAGCGAGGTGCAGCTATAGAAGGTGAATTCCGGGATGCTTTTCATCGAAGCCGGGAGTTTGGCTTTGGTCATACTCGTGCAACTGTTGAACACGCGGTTTGCCAGCGTCACGTTCTCCGGCACCGTCACTTCGGTCAGTCCGGCGCCATAGAAGGCGTTCTCGTCGATGCTCTGAAGCGTGGAGGGGAAGCTGACAGAAGTCAGCGCCTTGTTGTTGTCGAAGGCTCTTCTGCCGATCTTCAGCAGTCCCTCGGCCATCGGCACGCTCTTCAGAAGCTTGCAGCCGGAGAAGGCGCTGTTGCCGAATTCGGTTATCACGCCGCCAAATGTCACTGTCGTCATTGCCGAGCAATCGGAGCATGCAAGATCCGGAATCCGGCTTATGCTCTTCGGGAGGGAGAGAGAGGTGATATTGCTTGCGCTGTAGAAGGCGCTGTCGCCGAGAGCCACAACCCTGAGGTCGATGCCCTGATAGCCGACAACTTCGGGAACTACCACCTCGCCCTTATAGGCCGCGTTGGCCTTCTTCACATTGTCGCGGCTGAATTTTCCTTCAAAGGGCATATAGGTGACGATGACTTCCTTGCTCTCTTCGGAGAGGGCCGTAACCTTATACGAAACGCCATTCATCACGAACCGGTCGTTGACGTTTACCGGCAGCGTGAATGAGGCATATTTCGTAAAGCCCGACCAACCGGCGGCTTCGCGATATACAGGTTCGTAGCCCTGCGGCACTGTCAGAGTGGCGTTGGCGCAGGCCGTGGCGCTGAACGTATTGTCGAATGCCTCGGCGGGAGCCGTATTCTCGGCTTTGACCGATGTCAGCAGGTCGCAGTCGGCAAATGCCGATTCGCCGAGCTTCCTGACATTGGCGGGAACCACAAGGCTTTCAAGCTGCGTGCAGCCGGAGAAAGCGGAGATGCCGACCTCTCTGACATTCTCGGGAATTACAATCTCTTTCACGGCTGTTCCGGAATAGAGATTGGCGGGAAGGTTTTCAATCTTGACGG
>SAMEA3663118__coassemble_303_pt1 | contig 17313 bp, 20 predicted proteins | sample SAMEA3663118__metabat2_high_PE_005 | metagenome-assembled genome bin SAMEA3663118 (sample SAMEA3663118) | pig gut metagenome | biome: pig gut; feature: pig-associated habitat; material: faeces | place: Denmark | collected 2012 | reverse complement strand
GAACTTTACGATGAAGTTGTGCATAAGCGTGATGATAGTAATCAATGGTTTGGTTACCACTAATTTACTAAATATCAGTGATATGTGCAACTTTTTCATTATAAATGTTTCAAGAAATTAATTCAACCAATAGGTTTAATAAAGTCTATTATATTAAGTCTGATGATTTCAATATTAAAATTCAATCGATTGCTTATTGTTATACTTGTGACATGGTGTGCTTATCCACTATATTCCCAAAATCCCGGATGTAAAAAGAATCCTGAGCGCATCGAAGCAGACTCATTTCTTGCCGGGATGCCGGAAAAACTGCAAGAACGCCAGACAGAAGCGATTCGCAAGGCAATATCAGGCGAGAACGACCTGCTTCTCAATGTAAGAAACGCCCGGAATATAGCGGTCAAGATGCCCGAAGGTATCTCACGGACTGATATTGGCGAAGGTTTGACCCTGTTCAGGAGCAGTCGTTATGACAACGACACGATACCTTTGCTTGTCTATTTCCACGGGGGCGGCTGGGTTATCGGTAGCATAAACAGTTGTTCCCGATATTGTGCAGCCATGGCCGAAAAAGGAATAGCCGTGCTTGCCGTAGATTACAGCCTTGCTCCTGAACATCCTTTCCCCGAAGGACTAAACGACTGTATAGCGGCAGTGAGATTGGCATTTGATAAAATGGCGGAATGGAAATGTAGTGGCATTTCTATAGGCGGCGACAGTTCCGGCGGCAATCTTGCCATAGCCACAGCATTGAGTTTCCCGGAAAACACATTCAACACCCTGATTGCATTTTATCCTGTTACAAAAGCCTATGCAGACAACTCGGAATCATGGAAACGGTTCGGAAAAGGATTCGGGCTTGACAGTGAACTGATGGATGCTTTCAATGAAGCATATACTACCGATTCACATAATCCGTTAGTATCTCCCGCCGAGGCTGCGGACAAAGCCCTTGTCAAACTGCCTTCAACATTACTTGTTGCGGCTGAGCGTGATATTCTCCGATGTCAGGGCGCAGACTTCGCAGACCGGCTGAAACGTCTTGGAGTAGAACTTAAATACGTTCTTATTCCAGACTCTGTCCATTTGTTCATCACGGTTACCGGACAGCCTACAGCATTCTATCACGCTGTAAATGAATCATCGGAATTTATCTTCGGACATTCAGGACACGTTGTGAGATAAAAGGGAATTATATACGCACAAAAAAAAGTGACATGAAGATAATCCGACCGAAAAAGGCACTAACAAAAGAGAAAACGCCCGTGCTACACGTGCTCCACCGACGGCTTACAAACAAAAAATACCGCCCGAAATACTCGGACGGTACTCAAAGCTGTTGTGTCTATTTTAAGAGAAAAATGCGTTTAACTGAATCTCATTCTGGGCGATTGCCGAATGTTTGTTTTGCTTGAGACCGTAAGGAGTTACCAATGTAATATGAATTGCCTTTTTGGTCTGGGTGGCTTCTATGAAGTTGCCACGACGACGGCGGAGCTTCATTTCCTCGTCTTCGGTTATAGCATATTCTTGTGCCGAGAATTTCATCTCGCATAGATTGATAACTCCATCATTGCGGTCGATCAACAGGTCTATCTGAGTTTTGTCGATTCCCTTATCTTCATCGGCTTCAGTTCTCCAGCTATAAACATTGGATAAAACACCGGATATTCCGAGAGCTTCCTTTATCTGTGAGATGTGTTGAAGGCAAACACGTTCAAAAGCGAGTCCACTCCATGCTCTATGCAAGGGGCTCCCGATGCTATTCGTCCAGAAATGGGAGTCATTATTTTTATTTCCTTTGATGTATTGGAAATAAAACAGTGTAAAGTTATCGATAAGCTGATACAATGCGTCTTTGGAGAGCTTACCAATGCAATTATATTTCCTTATGAAGCCACACCATTCAAGTTCATTAAGATATCGAGTCAAGTCCCCACTCGTTTTAATTCCGCTGTCATGGACAATTTCATAGCGCGTGAGTCCTTTATTCTTTTTGGCTAGCGTTGTAACTACCTGCATATATGGCTCAGGATTATTAAACAATGATGAATATAATTGCTCATATTCATGTGACAGACCTTCCGTATCCTCACTAAAGAACAGCGAATCAATATTCTGAGCCATGCTTATTTCTCGTTTAAGCAAACTCCAGTAAAAAGGGATTCCACCCATTATCATATAGTTCTCAACCATCTGATAGCGGCTCAACCCCAGATTGTTCGCCTCGGAGTATTGTTCGCATTCGGAGAGGGTGAATGGTTGGAGCAAAATTCTATTTGTGAGACGATTGTGGAGTCCCCCATGATTGTTTATAAGTTTATTGACAATCCATGAAGTAGCGGACCCGCAAGCAATGAGAAGTATATCTTTTCTTGCAGAAGCCCAGCTGTTCCAAAAATGCTCCAACCCAGATATGAAATTTGAGCGTGGTGTATCCATCCACGGAAGTTCGTCAAAAAATACAATCTTTTTGCCATCAGGCAAAGAGCCGAGCCATTCCTCCAATGCAAAAAAAGCCTCATACCAGTTCTTGAATTGATTATACTTCTTTCCTGAGGCCTTTTTTAGAGACTCCCTGAAACTTAGAAGCTGATCCTTCATTTTTCCACGAGCCAACCCGGTATGCTGGAATGTAAAGGAGTAGTTAAAAGTCTCGCGGATAAGGAAAGTCTTTCCTACACGCCGACGTCCATATACTGCCACGAATTTAGAATATTCTGAGTTCGCAGCATCCAATAGTTCTTTTTGCTCTGGTTTCCTTCCGATTATCATGGTTACATCTCATGTTTTCTCATGCAAAGATAATAATAATATTTGATAAAATCTCGTTATAATCCCCCAAAAGTAGGTCAAAAGATGTGGATTTGGGGGATTATAAGCACATCTTAGGAGGATGGGTGTTCGTGCAAAATCGCGCCCTGTAAACTTCGATAAATCGGCTTATTTAAGATGAGCGCACTACGATAAACCGACTTCAGTTCCCATCTTTTCCCGGTTTATGAGGGGGTAATAGACGAGGTTTATTTGTCTATTTCCCAGAGATATCCGGCGTAGAAGAGCAGCCCTTTCTTTCTGTCGAATTCAGCGCCGAAGGTTGCCGGGTCGGTTTCCTTGAAGGAATCCGGCTGTTGCAGAGCTCCCATCCGGTATCCGACTTTGCCATAACCTTGATCCACTATCACGTTTCCTCCCGATTCCTGCAGGTCTTGGTTTTTGACCATATATGAATATTCATATTGATTCTCCCCGGCAGGAGTGAAGGTAAGGAATCCGAAATTCTTACCGTCGTCAAATGAGAAGGTGCTTTCCAAATCTGTTGGAGTTAGACCTTCGGGTTCAAGAACTGTTATGAATCTGGTGTTGATGTAATTGAACGAGCTTTCACCCCATAAGGGATTTCAATCAAGGCCCAATCACCGTCGATTTGCCGGATAGGATAGAAATCACCCCGGTTGGCTTTGCCGACTATTTTGCCGTCAGTGGCCGCCGCGTCACGCAGATTGACGTTTGATGTCTTCACATACGCCCACAGATTAAGCGGTTGTTCGACTTCATCATCAACATCTTCAGCCAATGTGTAATCTCTTGGTTCCGGTTCTTGCCGGGAGCGATCATTAAGGTCACAGGATCGGCTTTGATTTGAGTGCCGTTGACTGTGAAGGTAACATTATCCAAAGTGCATTCCCCGGCTTGGAGGGGTTTAACCATATAGTGGAAGAATTTGTAATATGTGGTCATGGTATGCTTGCCAAGCTTATTCTTGATGTCATCGCTTTCCGATGACTTGCGGGGACCGGAAACAATTTCAATGCATGCAGGCGCATTCAATGTCGGTGCTGCCGAAATATTGGTGCACTCCCGGAATTTTTCGTACTCGTCTGTATATTGGCAATACACGATCATCAGTTTTGATTCTTTACCGACCTGTATATTCTCCTTAGGCTGATAGATATATTGAAATAATCGGTTACAATGTTTGTGTTGAACCAGATGAAATGAACTATTATCCCGGCAATGACAGCATATAATATTTTGGCAGTTTTGGATTCGAGCTTTAGAACTTGTGTCATAATTCTATGTGTTTTAAGGATTCAATTGCTTTTCGCCCCAGCGTTAACATTTTTTTTGTGTCAGGGGGTCTAATGTCGGTTAGTTCAGGGTTCCGTTGATTTAACGCTTCTATATTGGAAGTGTCAAGAAGACGGGAAACATGAGCTTTTTTCGATTGCTATATCCGTTTTGATATCATTTAGATTTCAAAGAAAGCGCATTATATAGTCAAAAACAAACAATTACCACCATAAAAGGAATTTTTTTGCAGAATAATTTGGTTTATAAAATAAACTTACTTAACTTTGCAACCGAAATGAGGGTGATATGCGCGCTTCACCCTTTTTTCAGAGATTGATAGTTTATAAGACCTTGTGTCATAAAAAATGTTAACGCTGGGGTCGCATCCTTGGAGCGGATTTGGTCACTTGCTGAAAGGAGCATACCTTTCGTATGTGACTGTAAGCAAGGGGCCAAAGGCGCCCAAGGATGCGAAGCAAAGCAAAATTCTTGCTTCGTCAGCCTCGGTGTTGTGCCAGAACCCCTTTATACACTGTAAATATTAATATTAATTGTTTCATAAAATGTTGAGATTTATGCAAATTATTGCTAAATCAATTTGCTGGCCTCGGCCGCATTCCGGCGCTTTTCGCCGAGATTTGCGATGTCGTATTAATTTTTCAGAGGAACTCGCGAGCCCTTCGGGGTTCGTCGGTTGCATAGCCCGCTATGCGCCCTCCTCAACTCGCGAAAATCGCTCGAAATGCGGCCGCCCCAGCGTTAACATTTTTTGTGACACAAGGTCTAAAATAAACCAAACTAAATTCCAAACCATGGAGGAGAAGAGAATCACCGAGGTCCAGAGCCTCGAAATCATTACTGAAATGATAGCGCGGTCGAACGTGCGTCGCAAACTTGGCAACGGCAACATCATGCTCCTATGGGGCTATCTGACGGTCGCTGTTTCAGCACTTGTCTGGACGCTCCTGTTAGTGACAAAAAATCCTGTGTGGAACTGGCTATGGTTCCTTATCTGGATAATAGGGGGAACCGTAACGCCAATCATGGCCAGAAAGCAGAGGACTGAAGAAGGACATAAAACGTTTATAGACACTATAAGCAACGGGATATGGAGCGCCATCGGATATATGGCGATTGCCATGACCTTTACTTGCCTCGCATTCTTTTTTGCGGGCGGCAAAGATTGCTGGAGCTCGATGTTTGTGTTCGCCCTGTTGGGCGTCGGATTTGCCGAAACAATCCAGGGAATAGTGGTGAAAGAGAAGTCTTTGATTGTCGGAGGGGGCATCGGAACTCTCGGGGGAGTGATAATGCTCGCAGCCATTGCAGGGAAGGTGACTCTATATGTAAATTGGGTTCTTCCTCTTTTCATCATCTCCTTCATTTGCATGATGATAATCCCCGGGCATATTCTAAACGCCAAAGGTAAAAAGATAAAGGAATAGCAATGAAAGAACTTGATCCATTGTTGCATTCACAGTTGCGACTGGCGATCATGTCGATACTGATGAATGTCGATGAGGCGGATTTCTCATATCTCAAAGAGAAGACAGAGTCAACTTCAGGCAATCTCAGTGTGCAGCTCGACAAATTGACAAATGCAGGTTACATCGACATGGAGAAGCAGTTTGTCGGCAAAAAGCCAAGGACAACGTGCAAGGTGACCGAAACGGGGCGCAGGGCATTCGCGCAATATATCGAAGATTTGCGGGGATATCTCAACCTCTGATAAGACCTAAACGTGACAAAAGCCGTGGAGCCAAACGACTCCACGGCTTTTGATTATCTGCCTCCGGCTGAGGAATGGTCGGTCGACGCTCCGGAGTCGATGAGTTTGTCGGCGCCGCGTCGCTGACGGCCCCACTGCAGATTCCATGCAATCTGAATGAATGGCATCCGCATATTGATGCGCATGTGCTGCTCGTTGCGGTTCCATTTGTTGAGCGACCGTGTGCTTTGGTCGTAATTGCCGAAAGGCATGAGCATCCCGGCGCCAAATTGCCAGTCTTTCCAGTTGTAGGAGAGGGAGATGATGTTGGTTACCACTGCTCGCCCATAGGCCGCCCCAGCCCCGCGATTTTTTGTCAGACATGACTTACGGACAACTCACTTTCCTTCAATACTTTCGCCAATGTAAATACCTGGTCGGTGCCTGGTCGGTGCCTGATCGGAGTCTGGTCGGTTTGCTGTGAAAATATGGAATGGTAAAGTTTTCGCGTTGATAATTCATACACGACAATAAAAAAACGCGGAATCTCGATTATTGTCGGGATTCCGCGGTTTTTGTGAGATAAAGTTTTACGCTGCGGGGAGATTATTTGTCCTTATCCTCTTTCTTTGAGTAGGCGTCGTAGACATCTCTTAGTTCGTCGTCCATGCATTTGCAGTATTTCATGTTTAGCTTGCTCCGTAAACCCTCGGCGCGGGATCGGCAATATTCGCGTTTGGCGTCGTCATCCTCGAAGCAAGCCGAATCTTCAAAAGCCATGGCGTTTCTGGCAGTAGTGGCCATCTGGATCATTTCTCCCGTCTTGCCGCTGCTTCTGAACGGCACAGAAATTCCGTTGGTCATCGCTGATAGCTCCCTATACCAGCTGAGGCCGCAGATAGACACCGTGTCAATTTTGATTTTCATGTCGGCGGCTTTCTTCGCCTCCTTGCGCCAGTCGATCTGGTTGCCCACCACATAGTCGCGATATGTATAGCCGAGCTCATGAGGAGCCGCGTCGGCGATCAGCAGGATGGCCTTCGATGAATCCTCCCTCCAGGGAGATTCGTCGATAATCTTTTTAAGCACAAGCTCGTAGAACTCGTCGCCATCTCCGCCGCTCGTGTCTTTCGATTCCTTGACAAACTTGATGATATCGTTTTCATTGTCGGTGAGGGGAATGCATTGATATGCGTCGCCGAAATCGTTGCGGTTCGTCATGTCGCAGTAGTCGCCGAAAGCCACAATGCCGAGGCGGAGATCCTCATTATCTTTGAAGAGGTCGGGAATCATGTCGGCCACCTGACGGCGAACATCTTCGATGTAAGCTGCCATGGAGCCGGTGGTGTCGAAGGCAATTACCATGTCGAGTTTTCCCATCCCTTTGGGTGTCACTTTCTCATCGAGAGTCTGAGGCTTTTCAGGTTCGATCTTAACAGTGGTGTGAGTTTCTGTGGTTACTTTGGTTTTCATAATGATCAGTTTTGTTTTGTTAGATTGAATATCATGATATAATATACCGTGAAGTAGAAAAAGGTAAATTTTCTTACAGTAAAATGCTTAAGGTTTTATTTTGCGAGGTCATCGGCGGCGTGGAGAAGCAGGTCGCGGAGCTGAATCTCATTTTTAAATTTGCCGGGAATGGCGTCGTCGCCGAGGATCGCGCCGATGATGTTGCCGGCCACGGCGCCTGTGGAGTCGCTGTCGCCGCCGTGGTTGACGGCGCTAATCAGGCAGCCTGTGAAGTCGTCGATGTGGCGCAGCGTGGAGAAGAGCGCGATCGCCAGGGTTTCTTCCGCCACCCATCCTTCGCCGATCCGGTCTTCGATTATTTGCCAGTCGGATTGCGGGTCATCTTCAAGGCTCATGGCATTCCCGACAATCTTGCGGAATTCATCCATCGCCGCGGCGTCTGCTCCGTATACATCCGATACTATTTTCAGCGATTTGTCGACGATTCCTTTGAACATCTCCTTGTCGACAGCATCTTCTGAAGAGGCGCACAGTTGGACAATAACTGCCAATGTCGCTGAAGAGTATGTGCTGAGCGGATGCAGATGTGTGAGCTCGGCAAGCTCGCCGGCAAGCCGGGCCGTGTCGGCGGGCGACCAATCGTGGGCGGCTCCGTATAGGCCGACAGGGGCTACACGCATGATGCCGCCGCATCCTTTGCTTGCATTTTGAGGCTCCTTGCCGGCGTGGATGGCGGCGAGAGCCGAGAGGCAGGTGTTGCCCGGGGCGCGGTTTTGGTTCAGTTCCTCAATCTCGGAGAGTTTTGACTGATAGGAAATCTTTACTTTCCGTCCGGCCTGATGCGCATACCAGGCAAGGTAGGCATTGCAGACTGTTGGAGCGATTGGTTTTCCGTTGCGTTCGGCCTCAAGCAGCCCCTCGGCAGTATAAAGAGTCATCTGGGTGTCGTCGGAAAACAAGGCTTTCTTCTCCTCCGATTCCAGCCAGGGATAACTCATGTCGAAATCAGTTATTCCCTCTTTGCCATATCTTGCGCAGATATCATTGAAAGAGTAGACAAACTCTATGGGATAACCGAGTGCGTCACCGATAGCTCCGCCCGTGATCGATCCGCGAATCTTATTTTGTAATTGCTGTTTATCCATAATTAAGAATGTTTTCTGTAAAAAGAGTGTTATAGTCTGTCAAATCTATCACGCTAAAGGTCTTCTAAAACTCGAGGCGGAATCCTTTTTGCTTCAGTTCGGCGTATTTCTCTTTGTTGAAGCTGTATAACTTCGCTTCTCGTTTGGGAGTTGGCCACACGGTCTCGTCGAGCTGGGTAAGCAATTCCGAGTGAAGCATCTTTTTCGAAAAGTTGCGTCGGTCGAAATTGATGCCGAGTATGGCTTCGTAAAGAAGCTGCAGTTGCTTGAGCGTGAATTTCTCCGGGAGCAGTTCGAAACCTACCGGTTTGAAGTGGATTCTTTCTCTGAGGCAATCCATGGCCTTGCGCAGAATCCGGTCGTGGTCGAACGCGAGCTGAGGAATCTGGTCCATGGCAAACCAGCGGGCCTTGGCCGCGTCATCGCCGCCGACAACGTCCTGAAGTTTCACCAGCGCAAGATATGCAATGGTTATTACCCTTTCGCGGGGATCGCGATAGGGGGCGGAGAAGGTGTGGAACTGCTCGATATATTCGGCATCCAGATTCGTCTCCTCCTTCAGTTCGCGCCGGGCGCCATCTTCGGCCGATTCATCCATATTGAGAAATCCACCGGGGAAAGCCCATCGCCCCTTGAAAGGCTCTATGCCTCTTTCAATGAGAAGCACATTGAGTTTCACGCCGTCGAAACCGAAGATCACACAGTCGGTAGTGACCGCTGGATGTGGATATTTATAACAAAATTTTTTATCTTCCATTTTGACTTGTGTAATAATTACACTGCAAAATTACAAACAAGAATTGAATCCTCCAAATATTTTGCGTAAAAATTACACAAGTTTTTTATCCCCCTCGATTTTCTCGTTTTTTTGCGAGTCATGGGCATACTCTCGGAAAAATGATTAAATTTGCGAATAGCGAACTAATTAATCATGATTGAAACGTATCTTAAAATATTGGCGGCTGTCGCTCCCGCTATTGTTCTTGCGATTGTGATGATCAGAAAAGACCGGAGGCCGGAACCGATCGGCTGGTTGTTGGCTGCCACCGGGCTTGGCGTCCTCGCCGGACCGGCGGTGCTCATCCTCGGGTATTTACTTTTGCCAGAAATTCCTATGGATTCCCTGAGCGGAGCATTCCTTTCATCATTCATAAACGCCGCTATCCCTGAAGAGACGCTGAAATTTCTCGCTCTTTGGCTGCTTGCAAAGATGTGCAAACACTTCGACGAAATGTTCGACGGCATCGTCTATGCCGTATGCATCGGCATGGGTTTTGCGGGGCTGGAGAATATTCTCTATCTGTTTGGCGCGGAGGATTGGGTGTCGGTGGGAGTGGCAAGAGCCCTGATGTCAGTGCCGATGCACTACTTCTTCGCGATAATCATGGGGACATTCTTCTCGCTCGGCTGGTTTGACAAAAAGAACCGCCGGGTATACATGACAGCCGCCTTATTGCTTCCGATAATAGTGCATGGCATATACGACACATTGTGTTTCTCAATAGGATTGGACGAAAGCATCAGTACCCTCATACTCACCCTCTTCCTTCTCGGTTTCGTTTACATCCGCAGGTACGTCAAATCGCTAACCGACTCAATGCTAAAACTCGACGAAATGCGAAAGTGATACATCCGAGATACTATTGTAACTACCAGGTATGATAGACTATCAGCCAAGTAGTCGTCGCTGCCAGCCCTGACGGGGCTGCATTTCGGTAACCGGGGGTTAGCGAGGATTGGCGCAGCCAATCCGAGTCAACCCCCGGACGAGCCTGATAATCAGCATAAACCCCAACGGGGTTTTCCCCCCCCCCGGCCGCTCGGGAGCGCTGATAAGGTTGTCCTGTAAAAAAATACGATTGCCCCGCGATTTTTTGTCAGACATGGCCGTATGGTCGAGGGCTGGACTTACGGACCGGTCCGCAATGACGATAAGAAGCAGACCCCCTGCATGGTGGCTTATGAAGATCTTCCTGACAGTGAGAAGGAATATGACAGGGCAACTTCCCAGGAAACATTGAAGCTAATCCTGAAGTCGGGTTTTGCTATCTCAAAAAAATATGTTAACTTTACATGCAGGTCCCGACTGGGGATCTGTCTAAACCTTATGCTTCATGAAACCTTCCGATTTCATTCATCCCGAAGATGCGGCCGCTTTGCGTCAGCTGGAATCCATCCCCGGTTTTCCGACTCTCGTCAAGAAGTTCTATGCCCTCGGCTACGAGCGCCTGTTCTATGGCACCAATATGGCCAAGTGCATCCGCCTTTCCGAGTCGCAACTTCCAGAACTTTATAATCACCTGCCGCCGATTTGCCGCAAACTCGGTATCGACCAACCGGAGTTCTACCTCGAGATGAATCCGATGCCCAACGCCTATACGTTTGGCGACACCAAGATTTTCATCACCGTCACCTCCGGTCTCGTCGAGATGCTCAACGACGACGAACTTGACGCCGTGATCGGTCACGAGTGCGGCCATATCCTTTGCCGCCACGTGCTTTATCACAACATGGCCGACATGCTCATCAACAATGCCGATGCCTTCGGTTTGCTCGGGATGCTGACACTGCCCATAAAGTACGCCCTCCTTTACTGGAAAAGGAAAAGCGAACTCTCGTGCGACCGTGCCGGAGCTATAGTCACGTCCCCGGAAACCGTTTCGCGCGTAATGGTCAGACTGGCCGGCGGTCCGAAAGATATCACCTCAGGCGTCAACATCGAAGAATGGGCCAGACAGGCCGACCTATACGACGCCATCTGCAAAGACGGAATGTGGAACAAGGCCCTTCAGATCTATGCCGTCATGGGAATCGACCATCCCTTTGCCGCAGTCCGGGTGCGCGAGATTCTCAAATGGGAGAAATCGCAGGAATATATCAATATCAGGGCAAATCTTGATGATGATAACGGGGAGGGAGGCTGCCCCAACTGCCACCGCCCGGTCGACGATTCGTGGACCTTCTGCAGATATTGCGGCGCAAAACTGAAATAAGATTTACTACAAACAATAAGCAGAATATGAACACTCTATTCGACATCAACGGGATGCTTGACCTCGGCGAACTTGTAGCCAACAATCCCGCCTATAAGTCAATCATGGCCGACGGCATAGTGACCGATGAAGAACTTAAAGCGCAAGCGGAGGCCGCGGTCAAATCGCTTCGCCGGCTGCAGGAAATCTGCAACGAAGAGCAGCAGTCGGCGATAGCCGACGCAATCTCCGACATGGCGGTGCTTTTCGCCGTATATCACAATTACGAACTTCAGGATATCAGGAGATAATCATGGGCGCATTCAACACAAAAACGATACTCAACGGCAATCCGTCGCTGATTCCGGCAATTGCCGACCGCATCTGTCAGACCTTTGCAGCCGAAGGTTATGAAATCAACCGCGACAACCTTATCAGCGGAGGCGCTGACATATCAGTGACAAAAGGGGGAGTCTTCAAAGCCATCGTAGGCATGAAGACCGCGCTGAAGATCACGCTTATTCCGCAGAGCAACGCAATTTCGTTTGAAGCGGGCGTCGGCATCTTCGGACAGCAGGCGTTGCCCACAGTCATCTCGATGCTTTTCTTCTGGCCGGTGCTCCTCACGCAGATCTGGGGACTCATCCAGCAATCGAACCTCGATGACAAGGCGCTTGCCGCCGCTCAGGCCGTGATCAACGAAAACAGCGGATACGGATACGGCTACGCCGGAGGCCCGACACCGCCGCCTTTCCCCGGCGCGGCAGGCGCAGCAGGAAAGTTCTGCACCAACTGCGGGGCACGACTCCCGGAGAATGCCAGGTTCTGCTCCAACTGCGGAAGTCAGTTGAACTGACCGGCTAAAGCGAGACATGGCTGTCTGAAGAAAAGGCTGTGTCGGAAGAACGCGGTTATCGCGTTTCATCCCGATACAGCCTCTATGATTCAGCTTTCCCGAACCGCCTCTTTTGTGCGGGTATAGGTTGTGTTAGAAAAGCGAGAAGATAAGCGAGCGGTTGTTGATCCAGTCGAGGGAATAGATTGTCTGTTCGATCTGCTCTCTGGAGACTTCGCCGGCGATCACTGCGTCGAGAATCATCTTGTTGCCATCGAGTTTCAGGTCGGGACGCTGGCCGAACTGCTGCTCGAAATCCCACATCTGCTCCTCATAGGTATCGTAGAAGACCTGAGCCCAGTTTTTGTCGGGGAGGGTGAGGGTGGTGGTGTATTTGGTGCAATATCCGTCGGCGGGGACAAAATTACAAAATAAAGTTATAAAAAACAACCGGAAAGTCGGGAAGACTTTCCGGTTGTTTGTGACGTGGCGCTTCACCGTCTTGTTGACCAGGTCGGTAGGCACTTCGCGTTTCTTGCAGTCGATCGACGTCCAGTTTCCTTTATTGTCGAATTCGATCTTGGTGCCGTTGATTAGCAATAATTAACTGCTGTTTACAAGTTTTAGAGGCGCAGGAGATAGTGCAGGAGATTAATTTTGGAGGGGTGTCTCACTCCTCCATGCCCTTGAGCGCGAAGAGCTTCCAGAGCGGAGCGAGCATGAGGCTCTGGCGCATGGTGTCGGCTATGAGGATGTCGCGCACCTGCCGGCGGCTTAGCAAATGGACGGAGATGTCTTCGGTGGCTTCGAGATGCTGGGTGTCAAGTCGTTCCACTCCTGTCGCCAGAAAGCAGTGGGTGAGGTTGTCGGTGGTGCTCGGATTGCCGCAGATCTTCATCCAGGGCTCCCATTTGCCCCCTCCGAAGCCGGTCTCTTCGAGCAGTTCGCGGCGCGCCGCCTCTTCAGGAGATTCCCCTTTTTCCACCACTCCGGCCGGAATCTCGTAGTTATATTCCCGGAGTCCGTGCCGATATTGGCGGATAAACACAAACTTGTCGTCAGCGGTGATCGCTATCACGTTGATCCAGTCGGGATATTCGAGCACGTAATGCTCCGGATTGACAGTGCCGTCGGGAAGGCGCACGGCGTCGCGCCTTGCCGTGAGCCATGGACGGCGGATCAGATATTCGCTCGAAAGTATTTCCCAGTTTTTCTCCATATTTTTTAGTCTCCGATTTGTGAATAGGGAATAGAGAAGGTGTCGCCGAGCGATGGATCGCCCGACTGCAGGCCGCGCGTGAGCCATTTCACGCGCCATTCTGACCGACCGTGGTTGAACGATTCCGGCATCTCGCGGCCGTAGGCCTTTTTCTGCAGATAGTCGTCGCCGATCTTGGCGGCGGCGTTGACCGCCTCTTCGATATCCCCCTCCTCGATTGAGTTGAACATCTTGTTGTCGTTGTGTCCCCACACTCCTGCGTAGTAGTCGGCCTGGAGTTCGAGGCGCACGCTGACCTTGTTGGCTTCCTCTTCGGGGAGGTTGGCCATGCGGGCATGAGCTTCGTCGAGTGTGCCAAGCAGATATTGCACGTGGTGGCCGACTTCATGGGCGATTACGTAGGCATAGCAGAAATCGCCCGACGCTCCGATCTGCTCCTGCATGGTGCTGAAGAAGTCGAGGTCGAGATAGACGGTCTGGTCGGCCGAGCAGTAGAAGGGGCCGGTCTGGGCGGTGCCGTGCCCGCAGCCGGTCTGCACCTCTCTGCTGTAGATCACCATCTTGGGGGGCCGGTATTCTCCCCACCCTTTCTCACGGAACGTCTGCGTCCAGACGTCTTCAGTGCCGGCGAGCACTTTCGAGGCGAGGTCGTAGAGCTGCTGTTCCTCTTCGGGAGAGGCCGCTGGAGTGCGTGTCTGATGGTTTTCGCCGAGCACGCCGATCGTGTTGCGGGCCACGTCGGTGAGGCTGCCGCCGGAGAGAAGCGTGATGATGGCGGCCACGATCACACCTGTGATTCCGCCGCCGATGCCGATGGCTTTCCCTGAAATGTGCCTCCGGTCTTCGATATTAGAGCTGTTGCGTCGTCCGTCAAGTCTCATAGTTTTATGTATTATAAGGCTCTATGCCATATCATATATTTTTCAAACCTGGATAGAAGAACTGCATTGGATCGTATTATCCAGTATTTGAAACCCAAAAACTCCGATTTTATATCCAATTCGTCGATAATGGCTTTCTCCGCCTCTTCTGATGTATTTTCAAGCCAGGTGGTTGTCATTTTTTGAAACGAAGTGATTTTTGACATTACATAATCATAGAACTGCTGTTCCCGGATTGTACGAATTCTACCCGAGCCGTTGAAAATCTTGTTCAAAAGGGTTATCGTATTGGTTATCTGAGGAGAAACAGTCCCGGTGGCTGAAAATTCGGCTTTGGCATTCGGAAAATCCAATGATTGATAAATTATTTCCTCCACGTTGTCATTGATCGGATTGACCAAGTCGTCGAACGATGCCGATTTCTTTAAGTTGCAATATCTGCAACTCCAGAATAAGTTTGACCATACATAGGTCAGCTCGGGAAAGTGGTGTTTGCTTTTGTGATGTTCCACATCATAATCGGTTATCCTTATCCGTTCGCATAAATAGCATTTACCCTTCTGGTCTTCCTTGAGCTGAGAGACAACGTCTTCTCCCTGCCATGATTTTTTATCGGCTAATGATTCCGGTGCCTTATTGTGTTTATATACTCTTATCACTGCTCTGAAAGGTTTCTGAATTTGCTGTTGTAGGTGATTTCAAGCTGTCGGTATGCTCCGACCAGTTCAGGCGAAACTGCTTCAGGAATCTTTTTATAATCTTCGATAATCTGTTTTGCAGTAATCCGTTCGGTATCAGACAAATTCTCCTTGTTAAGAAGGGTTTCAAGTTCCGCATACCTCTGGCGTGCATAATCCGAGTCGGTAGATACGCCGAAATATCCTTCGGTCAGAGACTGATATGAATATTCAGTGAGATTAGTGATCGGTTCCTGATGTTCAAGGTCGTAGGCTGTGGCATTTGCCAGCGAGCTGAGCACGAAGGGAGAGTGTGTGGTGACGATGAACTGGATGTTGGGGAATAAGGTTGTCAGCATTGGCAACACTGCTTTTTGCAATTGCAGATGGAGGTGGTTTTCAATTTCATCAATCAGCACGATACCCGGTTTGGAAAATTCGTCCGACAGTCCCCCTTGCGGCTGCATCTTCAGGATAAGGTCGGCAATGATGTTGATTGCCGCCATGAAGCCGTCGGATAGCTCCGTAAACTTAAATGATTTCCCGTTGGTGACAATGTTGAAGGAATAATCGCGATAATTGAAATCGAGGTAAAGCTCCGGATCGTCAAACAAATCCTTCAAGATGTTGACAAAATTTTCCAGCCAGCCTTTTATGGCATCGGCATCGGCATTCTTTCCTTCGTTGCGGGCTAATGCCTCCTGTATCTTAAGGTCTGACAGAAAATTAAGAAGCTGGGACGTAAGATTATCCTTAATGTTTCCCTTTTTTGAAAGGTCGGGCTTGGTGGGATTTTTAGGCTCTGAAATATCGCTTTTGCGTTCGGCCTGATAATAGGCTATAATAAAATTACCCTTATTGTATTCGTCGATAAATCCATACCCTTGGGCAAACTCGATATTCACCTTCCCGTAAAGCTGATCATATTGTGTTTGATGAGATTCCATAGTGGATTTCCAATGCAGGAATTCATGCGAGTTTTCCGGATATTTCTCCATTTCTCTTTTCGCACTGGCTATCCATTCGGAATATTGAAGAAAATACATATTCTTATCTTCCTTGATATAATCGAGGAATTCCGCGATAGCATTGAGAAGCACGGTTTTTCCGCTTCCATTCTTTCCGGTGAGAATCAGATGCGGCGATTTTTCATCGGCGATAGGTATGGAAATATCCTGAAGATGAAACAGCTTGTTGATATGTATTTCTTTAATATATCTGTTCATGGAGCTAACCTATAAATGATTATGGTATTGCTTTTTGCAATTCCTAATGCAAAGATAATGTTTCTTCGCCGATAAAGCAAGCCGGGGGCGGGGCGCTTTTTTAGTTTGGGGAAAAGTTATTAACTTTGCAGGGCAAAAGAGGATAGTCTACAGGAAGAATAGAAGATGAATAAAAAAGATGTAAGACGCGGCATGGTCACCATAATGTTGGGGCTCACGGCTTTGTATGTGGTGTTTATGGGCGTTTGGATGATTTCGTGCAAATCGGGAAGCGGATCTGACGCCGGCAAAGATGGGGTGTCGGCCGAGGAATTGGCGAAGCTCGACGCCGACGCGAGTTTCTGGAACGATTCCCTTTCCAACGCGCATTCCGATGTAGCGGCCCTTGCCGGAATGGACTCAATCATAGTGAGTTTCATGCGCAAAAACGAGTTGAACGGCCTGCAGCTCGCAGTGATGCGCAACGATTCGCTTCTCTATGCCAAGGGATATGGATATGCCGACGCTGAGAAGGGGGTGAAAATGCAGCCTACCCACATCATGCGCGTCGCCTCGGTGTCGAAGCTGATCACTGCCGTGGCGATGATGAAACTTGTCGACGCCGGAAAGGTTTCGCTCGACTCGCGGGTGTTTGGCAAAGGGGGCATCCTCGGCGATCCTGAGTTGACGCGTCGGGTCAGCGACGAGAGAATCTATTCCATCACCGTGCGCCAGCTCCTTCAGCATTCCGCCGGTTTTACGCCGAGAAAGGGCGACCCGATGTTCACCACTGCCGATATGATCCGCGAACATAATCTCAATCATGTTCCGACAGCCGAGGAGGTAACCGGAATAGTGCTCGGACGAGGACTCGGCTACACTCCCGGCGAAGGCCACAAATATTCCAATTTCGGCTATATGGTGGCTTCGCTTGTGATCCAGAAAGCGAGCGGAATGGATTATTGGCAGTTCGTCAGAGACAGCGTTCTCGCGCCGGCAGGAATCTCGACATTCTATCCCACAGGGAATTACAAGCATGAAAAACAGGCCAGGGAGGTGATATATTACAACACCGACGATCTCGACACCATCCGCGAATACAACAATTCGGGCAAGATAGTGAG
>SAMEA3663118__coassemble_296_pt1 | contig 17514 bp, 14 predicted proteins | sample SAMEA3663118__metabat2_high_PE_005 | metagenome-assembled genome bin SAMEA3663118 (sample SAMEA3663118) | pig gut metagenome | biome: pig gut; feature: pig-associated habitat; material: faeces | place: Denmark | collected 2012 | reverse complement strand
GATATCGGCTTCGGCGGCCTCGACCACGTGATCGCCACCGGCAAGAACGTCAACATCCTCGTGCTCGACACCGAGGTTTACTCCAACACCGGCGGCCAGTCGTCGAAATCGACGCCTATCGGCGCCATCGCCAAGTTTGCCGCCGCCGGCAAGCGCATCCGCAAGAAAGACCTCGGCCTGATCGCCACCACCTACGGCTACGTTTACGTCGCCCAGATCGCTATGGGAGCCGACAATGCCCAGACACTGAAGGCACTCCGCGAGGCTGAGGCTTACGACGGCCCGTCGGTTGTGATCGCTTACGCCCCCTGCATCAACCACGGTATCAAGAAGGGCATGGGCCGCAGCCAGGAAGAGGAGAAGCTCGCTGTAGAGAGCGGCTACTGGCACCTCTGGCGCTACAACCCCGAACTCGAGAAAGAGGGCAAGAATCCCTTCTCTCTCGATTCGAAAGCTCCCGACTGGGATAAGTTCGACGACTTCCTGAAGGGTGAGGTTCGCTTCGCATCGCTCTATAAGCTCTTCCCCAAAGAGGCCGACGAGCTCTTCAAGGCTTGCAAGGAGAACGCACAGTGGCGCTACAACAACTATGTTCGCCTGAGCCAGCAGCAGTGGGGCAAGGATCCCGAGCTGTCGGCAGAGGAGATCGCGCTTCGCAAACCCAACGAGTAATCGCCCGGGACCTCCGGGTTCCGAAAGCAGATAAAAAAATCCGGTCAGCCATTTGGCTGACCGGATTTTTTTATCTGCTGAGATAGCTAAATTAGCAGTAATAGCTATATCAGCAATTGTAGCAGCCCGGATTATCCGAGGTAGTTCTTGCGGGAGAGCTCGTCGAGCTCGTTGTTGCGCTCGGCTATTTCGGCCTTCAGGTCGATAATGCGCTGGCGGCGGGCTGTCTTGGCGCGGAGAAGTTTCTCTCCCTCATGGAGAAGATGCTTCAGGTCCATGTATTCCATCGCCTGCATCTCGTTGAGAATCTTCGGGGTTTCAACTTTTGTCTGTTCCATAGTATTTTGTGTTAAGATAATGAGTCGATAATTATCGCCGGTTTTGCGGTTCCGGCAATCGGATTCTTTTTATGTCAATCGTTGAGGTAATATTCGATTGTGGAAACCACGCGGACATGCTTGATCGAGGGGGTGTACTGGTCGCGGTCTTCGATCGAGAACTGACCCTGGGAAGCCGACTTGATCTTTCCGAGTTCGCTCTTGGAATCCTCGGCGAATTTGAGGGCGGCCTCGCGGGCATTTTTCGTGGCGTCGGCCACCATGTCGGGCTTGATCTTGTTGAGCTGCGTGAACTCATAGATGGTCTGATAATTATAGTCGCCGGCCACAATTGCGATTCCCTGCTGCATCAGGTCGCTCTGCTTGAGCATCAGCTTGTTGATCTTCTCCACCTGCGACGAAGTCACCACAACCACAGTCGTGACGTTATAGCGGTAAGGCACCTGGGTGTTGCCGTAGTTGTCGGCCTGCATATCCTGCACCTTGGGGGCGCTGACCTCAAACTCTCTGTCGGATACACCGTTGCTCCTGAGGAAGGAGACGATTGCGCTGTCGGTCTTCTCCACCTGCGAATAGAGGAGGGTAAGATCGTTTCCGACCGTCTTGCTCACGATAGGCCAAGTCACCTTGTCGGCCATCACGTCGCGTTCCGAAAGACCTCTGACGGTCACGACGCGCTGGTTGGCCGAAAGCGAGCCGAAGCCGTTGTAAATAAAGACACCGAGCAGAGTGATGCCGATGCCTATCAGCAGGGCAGGCACCCAATATTTGGCCACGGCGCTCTTGCCGCCAAGAGCGCATTCCTTTTTAGCCGGATCCGCCGGCTTCTGATTTTCATTTGCCATTTCCATAAATTTGAAGTAATAATTCTCGAAAGTTGTTTCCGGCTTCGGCGCAGGGCAGATTTGCCCCGGCTTCCTCCGGACGCTCTTTGCTGATTAAACGTTGGGACGGTTATCTTTGTTTCATTCAAAGATATTTTGTAAATTTGCATTTTAGAAAAAATTGCAAACAGAAATATGCTTGAAAAGATAAAAGCTCTCCGCGAGGAGATCGCCGCCGTCACGGCCGGCTCTCCCGAAGAGGTTGAAGCTCTCCGCATCAAATATCTCAGCAAGAAGGGACTCGTGTCGGCCCTTATGGCTGATTTCCGCAATGTCCCGGCCGAACAGAAACGCGAGGTCGGCCAGCAAATCAACGAGCTAAAGGGATTCGCCACCGAGAAGATCAACGGGCTGAAAGCGTCGTTCATGCTCAAAGACGACGCCGGCGTTGCCGAACTCGACCTTACGCGCACTCCGACGCCGCTGCAACCCGGCACTCGCCATCCCCTCTCGATAGTGCGCAACGAAATGCTCCGCATTTTCGCCGGCATGGGCTTCACTATCGCCGAAGGCCCCGAGATCGAGGACGACTGGCATGTGTTCGAGAGCCTGAACTTCCCTCCCGATCACCCTGCGCGCGACATGCAGGACACCTTCTTCATCTCGCGCAATCCGGTTGACGTGCTTCTGCGCACCCACACCTCGTCGGTCCAGACCCGCACGATGGAGCGCATGCAGCCCCCGATCCGCATCGTCTGCCCCGGACGCGTCTACCGCAACGAGGCAATCTCGGCCCGCGCCCACTGTTTCTTCCATCAGGTGGAAGGTCTCTATATCGACAAGAATGTTAGCTTCGCCGACCTCAAGCAGGTGCTCCTCGGCTTTGCCCGCCAGATGTTCGGCCCCGAGACAAAGATCCGTCTCCGTCCCTCTTATTTCCCCTTCACCGAACCGTCGGCCGAAATGGATATATCCTGCGACATCTGCGGCGGCAAAGGGTGCGCATTCTGCAAGGGAACAGGCTGGGTGGAGATTCTCGGCTGCGGTATGGTTGATCCCAACGTGCTCAAGGCTTGCGGCATAGATCCTGAAGTCTATTCAGGCTATGCGTTCGGTATGGGAATCGAGCGAATCACCAACCTGAAATATAAGGTGAAAGACCTCCGAATGTTCAGCGAGAACGACGTTCGCTTCCTCAAGGAATTCGAATCCGCCCGCTGATCTATCGGGCAGTCAAAACGACAGAGAATTTTACGGCCATGACAATCAAGGAGAGATATGAAGGGGTGATAGCGGCGTTTCAGGAAATGATGCCGGAACCTAAGACGGAGCTTCAATATGACACTCCGTTTCATCTCCTGCTGGCCGTGATTCTCTCGGCCCAGTGCACCGACAAACGCATCAACATCGTCACCCCCGCACTGTTCGAACGCTTCCCGGAGCCTGCCGATCTCGCCGCCTCGACCGAGGAAGAGGTCTATACATATATAAAGAGTGTCACCTTTCCCAACAATAAGTCGCGCGCGATAATCAAGGCGGCAAGGATGCTTGTGGATGATTTCGGAGGGGAGATGCCTTCCGACATCGACAACCTGATGAAACTGCCGGGGGTAGGACGGAAAACGGCCAACGTGATGCTTTCAGTTGTATGGAACAAGTCGGCAATGGCGGTAGACACCCATGTGTTTCGCGTCAGCAACCGGATAGGTCTCACCAACAACAGCAAAAATCCGCTGCAGACCGAGAAGACGCTGGTGAAATATATTCCGGAAGAACTCGTGGCGAGAGCGCATCACTGGCTTATCCTCCACGGACGCTATGTCTGCAAGGCGCGGCGCCCCGACTGTCCCGACTGCCTGATCAAAAGCTTCTGCAAGGCTTACAACACAAAAAAATAGCCTGCCTGCAGGAGTATTCCCCGGATTAAACAATATAAACACCCAACCCCAAAACCCTATAAACTATAACCTAAAACCTAAAGCCTATAGCCTAAAACCTATAATAACTTAACTGAATGCAATATGGAAGGAAACAGATGCCCGAATTGCGGTAACGAACTCCCTCAGGGAGCAAAATTTTGCAGTAACTGCGGTGCGAGAATCACGATAGTCGCCAGCACGCTGGAGACCGACGATGAAGCCACCGTGATAGTGGAACGAAAGGAAAGCGTTCCCGTGCCCCCTCCATTTCCGCCTGCGGCTGACGAAAAGACCGTTGCTGTCGCTCCCGGCTATGATCAGCCGGGCGCGCAACCGGTGCCATATCAGGCGCCCGTCAACGAGCCGCCGGCCTACGCGCCGCCGGTAAACCAGCCTCCTTATCAGCCCCCTTATCAACCGCCATATCAGCCGCCGGTCTATGACGCCACCGACGAAGAGCAGCAAGGAGGCGTAAAAGGCTTTTTCAGCTCTTTCTTCGTCAAACCGATGTTCAAGCAATACACCGATTTCACGAGCACTACATCGAGGAAGGATTTCTGGCTGACCGTGCTTGCCAACTATATCATAACGCTCGGGCTCTCGGGCCTGATGCTGCTGATATGCGTTCTCATAGCCGGAGGCGGAAGCATGAGTCATATCCTCGGTTCGCTGGCAATCGGTTACGTGGTGCTTCTGCTTTATTCGCTGGCATTTTTCGTGCCGAGTCTCGCGCTCGCGTGCCGCAGAATCCGCGATATAGGGAAAAGTCCATGGATGATTCTTTTGGGCCTGATTCCTATCGTGGGAAGCATCATAATTTTCGTGTTCTATCTCATGCCGTCGGTCTATGAGCATCCGCGAGAGCACCGTCGAATGACTCCGATCGACTGGGTGATTTTGGCCGTATGCCTGCTTCTCCCTGTGGGAAGCGGCGTGGCAATGGCCTCGGCCTCCGGTTCGCATTCATACGATGACGATAATGATTATGAATATGAATACAGATCAGATTCATATTCCGATGAAGATGGCGGAAATGACTTTTTCAGCGAAGTGTCGGAGGAGGTTGTGGAAGAGGAGGCAACTCCTGCTGCTGAAGCCGCAGTTTCCGACGATTCGCCGCTATCATATTGCGTGTCGAGCTATTCAAGAAGCATGCCCGATTATCATCTCGGTTCAGACTTTTCAATATATAACGATCCGCTCGGCATGGGTGAAGGTGCGTTCCGGGGCTCCGGGTTCATCGACAAAAACTGGGTGAGAGTGGAATTTTTTGTGACGCGCGACGGACGAATCTACGGCCGCTATCTGAATGAGAACGGCACGAAACTCGACATGAACGGTTTCGTGAATCCCGACGGATCGCTGCTGATCAATCTCGGCCACCGCGACAACAGCACGCTGAGCGAATGGCGTCTGGAGCCAGACCCCTACGCCGGATCATCTTATAGAGGGACATGGGGACGCTCTGACAAACCTTCGCGTCTCGCCGTCGAGCAGGTAGCTATGAAATGAGAATGTAAATCAGAAAGGAATCCGGATTCAGATTCAGATCCGGTTCATGAGGCATATTTGAATGCCTGATAGGAACACCGGCGTGCACGATTTTTCAGTGTGCGCCGGTGTTCCATTTTGATGAAGGCGCGGCGGAGAAGACGGTCGCAGCTGAACACCCCGGGGCCGAGGATGGCCGTGAGGATTGTAAGGCCCGAAATAACGCCGAGCATTGCGATAAGATAGGCCGGAGCCTGACCGTCGGCCAATGCCGAAGCGAGAGTGATGATGCAGACTGCGGCGGTGGCCGCAGAAGCGATGCGGCCGAGAAGACCGAGAATCAACATAGTTCCGGCTGAGATCAACACTATCGGGAGAGCTGCCGACGCTGCGGCGTTGCTGAGGAATATTCCGGAGGCTATCATTGCCACTCCGGTTATGACGCGGATCAGAAGGAGCATAAAGGCGTAGGAATGCGAAGTCTTGCGGCCCACACCCAAAAGAAGAGAGCCGGGATTGCCTAACGAAGGTGTCTGCGAAACAGCGCGGATTATCTGGCGAGCTGTGCCATTGTAAGGAAGTCCCTCTTCCCAAAAACGTCCGAGAGTCTTTTTGCCCGGATCGACCGATATTATCATTGCTTGCGTCTTCATGGCGTTCTCCTTTCTTTCATAATTTTGTTTCTGCCTAAAAATCTTGCAGATACACAACTTATCAACAACCCGGCCGGATAAAAAGTTTGCCCCGAAGGTGCAAAATGGCGCCTTCGGGGCAAAGTATGCAGATATTATGGGAATGTCAGGGCTGGTAGAGGAAGCGCTTGATTGAGCGTTTAGGAGTCTTTTCGAATTCCTCTTCCATGATCTTGATGCGCTTCACTTTGCTGTATGCGGGGAGTTCGTCGTTGAGGGCCGAAAGGTTCTGGGCCATGATTTCCTCCAGTCCTTCGCGTTCGATTCCCTGGGTGAGGGCGGCGTCGAAATCGGGGTGGACGAGGGCCACCAGCGAACCGCTTTCGTCGATCACGAGGGCTTCGTTGACATAGGGGAGGTTGTTGAGTTTCTGCTCGATCTCCTCCGGATAGATATTCTGGCCAGAGGGACCGAGAATCATCGTTTTCGATCTGCCGCAGACTGTAATGAAACCGTCAGCGTCAATGAGACACATGTCGCCGGTGTTCATCCATCCCGAATCGTCGGGCATCACCTCGCGGGTTGCTTTTTCGTTGTGGTAATATCCGAGCATCACGTTCTCCCCCTTCACCCAGAGGTTGCCCTGCACCCTTTGCGGGTCGGGGGAATCGACGCGCACCTCCATACGGTCGACGACGCGGCCTACGGTATGGGGCTTCGACTCGGAGGCGGGAGCGTAGGATATAAGCGGGCCGCATTCGGTCATGCCATAGCCCACGGTGACGGGGAAGCCGCATTTGTAGAGGAATTTCTCTACTTCGGAATTGAGCGGTGCACCACCGACGATAATCTCCACCACATTGCCGCCGAAGGCCTGGACGAGGCCGTCTTTGATCTTGGCCAGCAGCCGGTCGTCGAGATAGGGCACCTTGAGCAGAATCTTCATCAGCGGCTTCTCGAGCATCGGGAAGACTTTCGAGCGGATGATCTTCTCAAGAATCAGCGGCACCGTAACCACCAGTCGCGGCTTAACCTCGGCAAAGGCTTTGAGAATCACCTTTGGCGAGGGGAGACGGGTGAGGAAGTTGCAGGTCATTCCCTGGCAGAAGGGGTTGAGCATCTCGATGGTGAGTCCGTAGAGATGGGCGAGGGGGAGCATGTTGACGATTCCGTCGCCGGGGCGGAGAAAGTTGAGATTGTCGAGGCAATAGCGCACGTTGCTCCAGATGGAACGGTAGGGGAGCATCACCCCTTTCGACTGACCTGTGCTTCCGGAGGTATAGTTGATGATGCAGAGCTCTTCGGGACGGTCTTCATGGAAGACGACATCTTTCTTGTCGAAACTGTAGGGATATTTGCGGCCGAAATATTCGTTGATGTTATTTCGGGTCTCAGTGAGCTTTTCGCAACGCGATAGGGGCATCCCGAGTTCGGAGATGTAGATTGCGCCGACGAGGTCGGGGAGGAGCTTTTCGTCGAGGTTCTCCCAGATGGATTCGTCGACGAAGAGGAGCTTGGCGTTGCAGTGGTTCACGAGATGATGGATCGTGTCGGGCTTGAATTCGTGGAGAATCGGCACGGCGACGACTCCTGCGGTGAGGCATGAGAGGAACACCACGGCCCATGTCGAGGAGTTTTTGCCGCAGATGGCCACCTTGTCGCCCGGCCTGACACCGGCGCTTTCAAAGATGATATGGAGTTTTTCGATCCATTCGGCCACGTCGCGGTAGCGATAGTTGGAGCCGCCGAGGTCGCAGAGAGCTGTGCGGTCCCAGTTCTTGATTATCGAATCGTGAAAGAGGGCGTTGAGCGATGTGTTTTGAGTCATAGCATTAATGTTTGGGTGTTGAGACTGTGACATCCGACGAAGCGATGATTCTCTCCATGTGGGCGCGGATCTGGGCGGCATTCTCTCCCCGGCTCAAGATCGTTCCGTCGGGACTGATGAGGATATGGTGGGGAATGCCGGTGAATCCGTATATGTCGTATGGCACGCGCTGGGTGTTGTAGAGGACATCCCAGGAGATGTCGCGTTTTTTTACCATTTCGCGTGTGTCGGCGGGGCGATCGCGCACTGCCACTCCGACAATCGTGAGGTTGGGGAACTCCTTCTGCAGCTTCTTGAGCTCTGGAATCTCCTTGATGCAGTAGGGGCACCAGCTTGCCCAGAAATCGATGAGGGTGTATTTCCCCGGTTTCATGTAGCCGGAGAGGGATGCGGAACGTCCGGAGGCGTCCTCACCTTTGACGTCGATGAATTTGCGCCCGGGAGAGGTGGCGCCGCGATGTCGGGCATAGCCGGCGTAGGTGGTCACGCGCTTCCGGTTACGGAATGCGGAGTCGGTTGTCTTGAGCAGGGAGTCGACCTTCTCGGGGTCGGCGAATTTCATCCATTCGAGGGCGAAGAAGTCACCGATCGCCGTGCCCCGGTTCTCATTGTAGGCCTTGGCGGCATAATCGACATAAAGCTCCATGTCGTCGGTCTCCTCAATCGAGTCGAGCGATGCGATCATGCGGGTGAAGCGGTCGTTGAGCGGCGTGCCGGTGGCGGTGGTGGTGGAGTCGGTGATCAGGGCGTCGCCACCTTCGGAGATGTAATATCCCTGCACTTTGCCGTCGACCACCACCTGCATGATCTGCGGAGTCTCTCCCTGTTCGATCTCGAACACCACGCTGTTGCCGGCGATCTTTGACGAAGCCACAGTCGTGGAGTCGAGATAGTTGAGGAGCTCTACGTTTTGCCCGTCGAACTTGTCGGGGAACTGCACTGTGAGTTTGGGCTTTTTGGCGCAGGAGGCCAAGGCAATCGCGGCGAGCGAGGCGCAGGCGATGCGATATATTCTTCTTTTCGTTATCGTCATATTTATAATTATTTCCCGACCATGATGTCGAGCACGAGATGGTCGGTTTCGGTCATGGCTTCTCGTCCGATGGAGGTGAGGTTGTGGACGGTGCGGTCGATGTCGTCGCAGACGATGCCTTCCGCTGAGGTGACGCATTTGCCGTTCATTGCGAGCATTGCCGACATCACGGCTGTGCTTGCTCCGGAGGTGATCTTCATGGCGCAGCTCGGTTTGGCGCCGTCGCAGATCATGCCGGTGAGGTTGGCCACCATGTTTTTGATCGATGCGCAGACTTCGTCATAACCGCCGCCCATGAGATAGGTGAGACCGGCCGAGGCGCCTGTCGATGCCACCACGCAGCCGCAGAGGGCTGAGAGACGTCCGAGGCTCTGCTTGATGTAGATGCTCGTGAGGGAGCTGAGGGTGAGGGCGCGGATGAGCTGCTCTTCGGAGGCATGGATGTCTCGGGCGTAGCTTACCACGGGGAGAGTGGCTGTTATGCCCTGGTTGCCGCTGCCGGAGTTTGACATAACGGGGATTTTGGCGCCTCCCATCCGGGCGTCGCAGGCGGCGGAGGTGAGGGAGAGGATGTGTGCCACGGGGGTGTCGCCGAAGAGGGAGACGCCCTGCTTGCGGATCACGCGGCCGAGGGAATGGCCGTAGTCGTCGTGGAGTGCTATTTCGGCGGCTTTCACGTTCATTTCGCCGGCTTCGAGGATGAAGCGGATGTCGTCGAGCGGGGCGGTGGTGGCGAATTCGTAGACGCTCTTTTCAGTGAGTTCTTCGAAGTCGCCGCCGGAGGTGGAGAGAGTCTCGTTGTTCTCAAGGAGAGTCTCGCCGTCTTTGCGGATGAGGATGAAGCGCGTGTGGGCTCCGGAGATCACGGCCTCTGCCGTGTGGCCTCCTTTGTAAACAACGACTTCGATATGGAGGTTTGACGGCGGATTCTTGTGATGGCCGATTTTGATTCTCATTTCGTCGATATATTGGCGGCCGCGTTCGAGAGCTTCGGGAGTGACGTCGGCGAGCACTTCAAGACCGTAAGCCGATTTGCCGATGAGGGCGCCGAGAGCTATGGCGATGGGGAGGCCGATCATTCCCGTGCCGGGAATTCCGACTCCCATGGCGTTTTTTATGATGTTTCCGCTGAGGAGGAGTTCGATGCGTTCGGGGAGAGAGCCGAGGGTTTCGGTGGCTTTTGCCACGGCGAGGGCCACGGCTGCCGGTTCGGTGCAACCGATAGCGGGCACGACTTCCTGTTTGATCAGCGCGATGATGTTGTCGATCTGTTCTTTTTTCATGGTAGTTGCTATTGCTTGACGTGCTTAAGGAAGCAGTTGTGTTGTTTAAGTCTGAATATTAGGTGGTTGGAATTTTAATCGAGGGGGAGGCTTGATTTGCGGCTCTGTTCGATCCGCTTGTTGCGCCAGCAGTTGCGGCACACAGCGATATAGCGTTCGTTGCCGCCGATCTCCACGACTTCGCCTTCGGTGATAATTTCGCCGAGGGAGTTGACGCGGGCGTTGACGATGGTTTTGCGTCCGCAAGTGCATGTGGATTTGATTTCGTCGATTGTGTCGGCGATTTCGAGCAGGCGTTTAGAGCCCTCGAAAAGGTGAGTGCGGAAGTCGGTGCGCAGGCCGTAGCAGATCACGTTGATGCCGAATTCGTCGACGACGCGGGCGAGCTGGTCGACCTGGTCGGCGGAGAGGAACTGGGCTTCATCGACGAGGACCCATTCCGGGCGGTCGGTGTCGGCTCCCATGCCGATGACCATCTCGTAGAGGTTGGTGTCGGGATAGATCCAGGAGCATTCGCGTTCGATGCCTATGCGGCTGCGGATCACGTTTCTATTGTCGCGGGTGTCGACCACCGGCTTCATGCACCGGTAGGCTATCTTGCGTTCCTCGAAGTTATAGGCAGTTGTGAGGAGAAGGGCTGTTTTGGCCGACCCCATAGTGCCGTATCTGAAATATAATTTACCTATTCTGCTCATATTGGAAAATCCACAATCGTCCCGAATGCGAATTTAGCAATAATTTTTCAGATAACACGACCCCTCTCCCCAAAAATTGTTAACACCCTTCCACCGCTACTCCTACGACCGCATTTGCAGCCCCTGTCCCGGTCATGCAAATATGGTTGTGCTTGACTGATACTCGAAGATTCTCTCACATTACGGATTTATTGGAGTGGTTATGCAAATTATTCGACATATTTTTCAAAATCTTGGGGATGATATCCTGACGCTTTACTAAAAGTTGTATCTTTGCCGATAGTTCCTTGCCGATAGTTCCTTGCTGATAGTTCTTTGCCGATAGTTCTTTTTCACTATTGGCTTAAATGGCATCTGTTTCATTGATAGTTTTCAATGGCACAACATTTATTGGCGTAGTTTTCTTTGATTTAGTAAACTTTGATTTAGTTTTCATGAGTGATTCGAATAATAGGGAGCGGAGTCTGCGGCTTTTCATTTCCTCTACTTTTACGGATATGAACGCCGAACGGGACGCTTTAATGAATGTGTTTCCGATTTTGAAAGAACCATGCGCTCAGCGTGGTGTTAATTTTACACCGATTGATCTGCGATGGGGTATAACGGAGACCGAGGCGAGAGAGGGTCTTGTGTTTGAGTCTTGCATGCGTGAAATTGACAACTCCAGGCCTTTTTTCATCGGGATAGTCGGCCACAGATATGGCTGGGTGCCGACCGAGAATGATTTCGACTGCTCTTTCCGACCGGGCAAAACCGATCCCTAAAATCGTTGCTCGCGCAAGCGAAGTATTTCTTTAATGGGGAAACTACCCTTTATTACTATCAATGGTTCGCCATAATTTGTTATGCCATGGAGAAACAAGAGATGCCAAGCTTGTCCTCGATATTGGCTACACTCTTGAAGCTGAGGTTTTCGGTGCCTGAAAGGAGTTTGCTCACGTATTGCGGGCTAACGCCGAGGCGAGCGGCGAGGTCCGCTCTCTTTAGACCGTTGTCCTGCATGTAGCCAATAAGGGTTACGGCAAGCTGACGCGACCAGCGGAGCCAACCTGCATTTTCCTTGCGCCATGCGGCTTCTTCTGCAAACCGCGAAGGGGTCTCACTCTGATGTTCCTCCAAAAATTTAATTGCCTTGCTTGCCATAATCCGAGTGCAAAGTTACGAAGATAATCCGAAAAATGCAACTTATAGGTTGATTTATCTCTATCCCAAGATATTTTCTTCCGGCAATACATTCAGTTGCTTATCAACCCGGTAGCGGGGCTGATTGAAGGCGGCGCAGAGAAGCATGAACAAGTCGCGGATTTCGAACATGGAATAGTGCTAGGATAAAAATTCGCCGCGGATTGAAAAAGTTGACGGTATCACATATCCTCAGTCAACATATGGGCCGGTAATAAGGGTCAGAAGACAGTTTTATCAGCGGATGTTGCGGGTGGCAGAAGAGTATGGTCAGGAGGCCGATGCGGCATGGTTGCGTGAAGAGATGGCGAAGATTGGATAAGGAAGATCAGATGTCGTGACGGGATGCAGATGATGAGATGGCTGAGGCCGATGAATAAATAAAAGCTGATAATCGGAAGATTATCAGCTTTTTGTGCGCGTGACAGGACTCGAACCTGCACGTCGCAAGACACTAGATCCTAAGTCTAGCGCGGCTACCAATTACGCCACACGCGCCAATCCGACTGCAAAGATAGTAAAAATTTCTCACGCCCGCAAACGTCATGGCAAAACGGGAAAAATCTTGAGATAATTTGGTTGAATCTGATATTTTATGTAAATTTGCAGTGCTACTGAAAATTTACATAAAATTGGGTTAAGCCATGTCGAAAGTATTCATACACAGAGAAATGTCTGATAAGATTCTTGAGGCATCAAAATATTTTCCGGTCATCACACTCACAGGACCAAGGCAATCGGGAAAGTCTACATTGCTTCGTCATCTTTTCAACGACATTCCATATTACTCGCTTGAAGATCCAGATATCAGGCTATTTGCACGAAGTGATCCCAGAGGTTTCCTTTCCCAATCAGGAAACAGTATGCTTATTGACGAGGTGCAGAACGTTCCCGAGTTGCTTTCATACATCCAAGGTATTGTCGACAATAATGCCGAAAGTAAGTTTTATCTTACAGGAAGCTCTCAATTCTCGCTTCTGCACGCCGTGTCGCAGTCACTTGCCGGACGTTCGGCTGTGTTTGAGCTTTTGCCTCTTACGTTAGGGGAAATTTCGGCAATAGAGGCTGATAAAGACTTGAACACGCTTCTTTATTCAGGCTTTTATCCTGCCATCTGGAGTGGTAAAAATATTCCCGGGCTGTTATATCCCAATTATGTCAAGACGTATATCGAGCGAGATGTCCGCAATCTTCTCGCCATAAAAGATCTTGACGTATTCCAGCGTTTTATGAGATTGTGTGCGGCAAGGATAGGGAGCGTCTTCAACTCTTCGGAACTTTCAAACGAACTTGGTGTAGCCGTAAACACCATAAACTCCTGGCTTTCGGTTCTTCAGGCATCTTATCTCATTTATTTGCTCCCGCCATTCCACACGAATACCCGAAAACGGCTCACCAAGAGTCCTAAACTCTACTTCACGGATTGTGGAGTAGCATCCTGTCTTCTCGACATTGACTCGCCACAAACGATGGATCGGGATAAAATGCGTGGGCATCTCTTTGAGAATATGGTAATAATGAATTATCTGAAAGAGAACTTCAATAGAGGGGTGAACGGAGGCCTTTATTTTTACCGCGACTCCAATGGTGTTGAAGTAGATTTGTTGGTGAAAAAAGGGAGCAGGTTTGACTGCATTGAAATAAAATCAGCTGCCACATTTCATCCGGATTTCACAAAAGGGATAAAGTCATTCGGGAAATCATTTCCGGATCTTGTAAACGACAAGAAGATTATTTATACAGGTCCGTCTCTTCCCGATTTCAACGGCGTTTCGATCACCGACTTCCAAGATATCGCCTCACGATAGAGACCCTGCGAGGAGTAATCAGATAAACAAAAAATGCCGCAAATTTTGCGGCATTTTTTGTTGCAGGTTGACTGCGGAATCTATCGGAGATAGAATATCCCGGGCGATTTGACTGTCGGGATATGCTATTCGGGAGGGTTCAGATGGTGTTGTTGACGTCCCAGACGAAGGCGCGGAGGCCGAGGAGCGGCTTTTCGCGGTCGATCTCGCGCAGTTTGTCGAGCAGAGGCTGCTCTTTGTCATCGTCGGCGAAGACGAGCATCGCCTGCACGAGCGAGGGCCATGCGTGGGTGCCGTAATGGGGCGTGCCCGTTTTCGATCCCCGCCCCTGAACGTCGCCGAAGGCTGTGAAGCCCCGGCAACTCAGGTGGTTGAGAATTTCAATTATATGTTCGTGATGAGCCTGGTCGTAGGCTATGAATATCGCTTTCATTTTTCAGCTTTCTTTAACATTAAACGGCGATGCTTCTTGCGCTGGTTGCGGACTCCGCGACCGGCAAACGAGCAGTAGAGCACAGGCACGAAGAGCAGGGTCAGGATCGTGGAGAAGGTAAGACCGCCGATCACGGCCACACCCACCGGGCGCCATAGCTCGGCGCCTTCGCCCGAACCGACAGCCATCGGCACCATACCGAGGATTGTCGTCAGAGTGGTCATCACCACCGGACGCAGACGCGAACGTCCGCCGTCGATCACCGCCGTGCGGATGCCCATGCCGCGTTCACGGTTGAGCGTGATATAGTCGATCAGTACGATACCGTTCTTCACCACTATACCGATCAGCATGATGGCGCCGATCATCGACATCATGTTGAGCGTATGGCCGGTGATCCAGAGAATCAGGAAGACTCCCGAGAAGGCGAAGAGCAGCGAGGTCATGATGATGCCGGGATAGGTGAACGACTCGAACTGGGCCGCCATCACGATATAGACGAGCACGATGATAAGGAGGCCGAGCATCATCAGGTCGCCAAACGAATCCTGCTGGTCTTCGTAGCTACCGGCAATGTCGATAGTCACGCCGGCCGGGAGATCGAGACTGTCGATCTCAGCCTGGGCCGCAGTAACCACTTCGCTCATCGGCGCCCCGTCGACCACGGCCGAAACCGTGATGATACGCTCGCGGTCCTTACGCTCGATGTTCGGCGGTGTGAAACGCTCCACAACCGTGCCGAGTTCCTTGAGCCGGATGCCCTGGCCCTGAGGAGTATAGATGAGGATATTCTCGATGTCGGAGATCTGCTGGCGGTGTTCCGGTGCATACATCACCTTGATGTCGTATTCCTCGCCGTCCTCGCGGAACTGCGAGGCGGTGGCGCCGTTGATTCGGTTGCGCAGATAGTAGGCGGCAGTCTGAAGGTTGATGCCATACATCGAAAGCTTCTCGCGGTCGAAGTCCACCTGATATTCGGGCTGATAGTCCGAACGCGAGATTGTCACGTCGGCCGTGCCGTTGATGCCGCGCAAAATCTGCTGGAGCTGTTGGGCCACCTTGTCGGTCTGGTCGAAGTCGTAACCGAAGATTTCGAAATCGACAGTCGACTGGCCGCCCATTCCTGCTCCTCGTCCGCCGCCGACCATAACCTTCGCTTTCTTGAAGTCGGGGAATTGCTCGTCGATCACCTTACGCATGCCGTCGGCAATCTCCGTGATGCTGCGTGAGCGCTCGCCCGGATTGGAGAGACGGATGTTCATCGAGATAATGTGCGAACCATTGTCGGAAAGAGAGGCAAAAGTATTGTCGGAGCTTGCCGGACCTACCGTATAGCTGCAGACCTCGATCTCGGGGAACTGCTTGCGCCAGATGCTGTCGAGGCGCGATGTCACCTCCTCGGCATATTCCACGCGCGAACCGATCGGCAGTTCCAGATTGACGCCGATACGGGAGTTGTCCTGAGTGGGGAAGAACTCCGTTCCGACCTGCTGCATGAGGAAGATAGAGCCGACGAAGATGCCGAGGCAGACGAGCACTGTCACCGTGCGGTGGCTGACCACTCTGCCGAGCAGGCGGGCATAGCCGTTGTCGAATTTGTCGAGGCCCTTTTCGATATATGAAAACCAGTTGTGTTTCTTCTTCTTGCCGCTGTCTTGCGGGCGGAGGCGGAGCCACTGCGAGCAGAGCATCGGGGTGAGCGAGAGGGCGCAGGTGGTCGAGATGATCATCATGATGGTCACCATCCATCCGAGCTGGCGGAACATCACGCCGGTCATGCCCGTGACAAGGGTCAGCGGGAAGAACACGGCGATAAGCGTAAGCGTCGAAGCAATAACCGAGATGGCCACCTCGTTGGTGCCGTGGACGGCGGCCTGCTTCGGCGCCGCGCCCCGTTCGATATGGGTCGTGACGTTCTCGAGCACCACAATCGCATCGTCGACCACCATGCCGATAGATATCGAAAGGGCCGAGAGCGAGATGATGTTGAGGGTATTGCCGGTGGCGTAAAGATAGATGAACGAGGCGATCAGCGACACCGGGATGGTGATGAGGATGATCATCGTTGCGCGCCAGCGTCCGAGGAAGAGGAACACCACGATTGCCACGAAGAGGAGGGCGTAGAGCACTGTCTCCACCAGCGAGGCGATAGTGTTGCGGATATTGTCGGAAGTGTCGACGATCACGCCGATCTTCACGTCGGAGGGGAGGTTTTTCTCAAGCTTCGGAAGCATTTCGGCAACCTTGTCGGAAATCTCCACCGAGTTGGCGCCCGACTGCTTCTGGATAACGATGATGGCTCCCTCCTGACCGTTGATGTAGGTCTGCTGGGTGCGTTCCTCGAGGGAGTCGACCACTTTCGCCACATCGCGGAGATAGATCACCTTGCCGTCGTGACTTCCGACCGGGAGGTCGGTGAGCTGGCGGGTGTCTTCAAACTCTCCCTGCACGCGCAGCGCGTAGGTGTTCGATCCGATGTCGAACGAACCGCCCGGCACGTTGCGGTTTTCTGCGGCCACCACATTCGAGACCGTTTCCACCGAAAGGTTATAGGCCTCGAGGCGGTTCGGGTCGATATAGATGTGGATCTCACGCTTCGGAGCGCCGGAAATCGACACCGATCCGACACCGTCGACGCGGGCCAGCGGGTTGGCCACGTTCTCGTCGAGGATCTTGTAAAGACCGGCCATGCTCTCCTTGGCCTGCACCGAGAGGAGGCAGATGGGAATCATGTCGGTGGAGAACTTGAAGATGATCGGGTTTTCCGCATCGTCGGGAAGCGAGGAGGCCACCATGTCGAGCTTGTCGCGCACGTCGTTGGTGAGCACGTCGATGTCGTAGCCATATTCGAACTCCAGCGTGATCACCGAAGTGTTTTCACGCGATGTGGAGGTGATGTGCTTCAGATGCTCCACGGAGTTGAGCGTGTTCTCGAGAGGCTTGCTGACGTTCTGCTCGATATCCTTGGCGCTCGCGCCCGGATACATCGTGATGACCATTATGGAGTTGGTGTCGATGTCGGGGTAGAGGTCGATCGGGAGCTTGCTGAGCGAGAACAAGCCGAGGATGATCACCGTCACGAAGCAGAGCAGCGTGGTGATCGGGCGTTTGACGGCTGAACTGTAGAGACTCATTTCGCAAGTTTTACTTTTTTACCATTGGCGAGTTTGCTCTGGCCGTTGATCACCACGCGCGAACCGGGTTCGACGCCTGAGATCACCTCGTATTCGTCGCCGAGGCGCTGGCCGAGCTGCACCTGATTGAAGCTGACAGTGCCGTTGGAGTTATAGATGTAGACATACTGGTTGCCCGAGCCCTGCTGCTTTACGACAGCCTTGTCGGGGATCACCACGCGGTCGGCTTTGCCGAGGTTGAG
>SAMEA3663118__coassemble_289_pt1 | contig 17792 bp, 16 predicted proteins | sample SAMEA3663118__metabat2_high_PE_005 | metagenome-assembled genome bin SAMEA3663118 (sample SAMEA3663118) | pig gut metagenome | biome: pig gut; feature: pig-associated habitat; material: faeces | place: Denmark | collected 2012 | reverse complement strand
TGGCAAAAACTTAAAATACAAACTAATGGATTTGACAAAATTACAACTTTCCGAGTTGATGTGCAAGCATGCATCGAAAGGAAATGGTCTCCACGATCTTATGGAGATTATGCTCGAGAGTATGATGGTGGCCGAGCGTGGCGAGTTTCTGGCTGATAATCCGGGTAACAAGGGTAACGGCTACCGTCCGGGCTCGACCTATGGTCAAGGCCGTAAACTTGAATTCCGCATACCGCGCAACCGATACGGCAACTTCCATCCTCAGATTCTGGCCATACTTCGCGACCAGGAGGAGGAATGCGATCGACTCGCCGGAGTGCTGTATACCAAAGGTCTTACGCAGGAACAGGTAAGCGATGTGTTTGACCAGATATATGGTCAGCACTACTCTAAGTCGAGCATCAGCCGCATGGTGGAATGCGTCCGCACACAGGTGAATGAATGGCTGGAACGAGGGCTGGAGGAATACTATCCTGTTGTGTTCGTGGACTGCGTGCACATCAAGATCCACCGCAAGCGTTCGGTAGCGTCAGAAGCCTTCTATGTGGCTCTGGCAGTGACGGAGGAAGGTACCCGTGAGGTCCTTGGCATATTCAATATGCCGCAGGAAAGTGCCACCGGATGGAGTGATATCTTTGATAAACTGAAGGAACGTGGGGTGCAGAGAATCGGCTTGATGGTTGCGGACGGCATCAAGGGACTCGACACCGTTATCGGAGAGAAATTTCCCGGAACGCCATTACAACGCTGTGTAACCCACCTGAAACGCAATATGTTTGCCAAAGTCAGGCACGGGGATAAGGCCGCCCTGGCAGCCGATCTGCGTGACATTTTCCGCACAGGCCAACGTGACTATACGGTTGAAACGGCATGGACAAAATGGCAGGAGATGTGTGATAAATGGGGCAAGGATTACCGGGCTATCAAACTTCTTCGCAACAGCGCGGACTACAAGGCGTACATGACATATCTCAACTACGCTCCCGAGATACAGGCGATGATATATACCACCAACTGGATCGAGCGCCTGAACCGGGACTTCCGCAGGGTGACGCGCATGAGGACTGCAATGCCCAATGAAGAATCGGTGCTGACTCTTATGGGCAGCGTGGCAATGGACCATAAAGCCTTCGACAGGGCTTTGCCAAACATCACCGTGGACAAGGCACTGTTCCCTGACTGAAGGTAAAGGTTTTCTTAGCGGAATAGCCATCCTGGTGAAGTTGAAGCCGCCCCATAGGGAACGGCTCCTGTATTCAACTGTCTCCAGCCTTGGCGCAGCCATGTTGCTGGCGGGTTGCTCCTCAGCAGAGCCCGTTTCCTCGTCCGGCTGCACTCCAAAAATACAAATTTTTCGTCTCTCAACGAAACTATGAGATAAAATAATTAAATTTGCATCGTCATCTGAGGTCTACAGGCTTGAGTGAACTCGCCTCAGACACACTCAGTGAAACACTACCGTTATATTAGCAGGACTAATAGTGTTAATGGTACTGAAAAGGGAATAACCACAGACGATAGATTATGAAATTGAATCGTATAATACAGTTTATTGGAATCTTGTGCTTGTCCGTGTTAATGATGTCATCATGTGCCAATACTTCTGAGAAATGTGCAAAGACCACTGTCAGTAACAATTCCAAGACAAGTAGAACTGATTCTGTTAAAGTATGCATTTTTGGAGTTGAGGCCGAGAGGGATGAGTATTCGGTAGCCAAAAAACTTGAAAAAGCCGGCATCCTAAAAATTGATACAATATCTACGGACAATGGGAAGTTTCAATCAGCAATTGTAGAATTTGCCAACGTAAAGTTTGGGATGAACAAAGGCTTTATCTTTATTACAAGCAGAGATGATAGAAATACCATTAATCAATTAGTAAGTAAAATTAGCGAATTTTATGGAGAGCCGGAAATTGAGGATGAACTGGAGGACCCGGAATACAGATACTATCATTGGAATCTTTACAAAAATGGGCCCGATGCTCCATATATCAGAATTAGACCTGTTCACTCTGAAGAAGGAGGACTTACTATGATGTGGGATTTATTATAATACTGCCGCAAACGTCATTGATCTACGAGAAGGAATATCGGGATTCATCGAGTATTACAACCATCGAAGACACCACCAGGGCATTGACGGAAAAGTCCCGTGGGAGCTTTTTCTTGCCGCAGCATGAGGAATGATTTGGCGGATTCCCGGAATATCATTAAATTTGCACTACCCCAAAGAAGAATCAGGCTCACATTGCCTGCTTATCTTTGTCTTAAAACCGCGCTCCGCCGGTCTGAAATTCGGGAGTACTATACTTTGACCCGCAAAGGACTTGTTGAGGTCGAGAATTATTACTGGAGCTTAAAACGAAAATAGAATGAGCTGGGACGGTTACAACGGTGATACCGTGCATGATATGTATGTGGATGGCTTCTATGCCAACTGCGGGTCGGACTCTTATTTCGGGTTCGACGAGCCGGCATATTATGTTATGCCGTACAAGCCGAAACCGCAGAAGTTGACGCCTATCCAGAAGTGTGAGCGCGAGATTGGCAATATCCGTGGGCGCATTGGCTCTGACAAGCAGCGCATCCCGGCTCTAAGGGAAAACCTCGCAAAGCTCGAAGATGGTACCGGTCGCTACAAGAAAATCCTGTTACGACTGGAGACCGCAGAGAAACGCCTTGCCAAGAACACCGCTCTGCTGGAGAAGAAACAGGCTGAACTTGCCGAACTCAAATCCGACTACAAGCGCCGTCTTAAGATCGGAATCGTCATAGCTTCAATCTGCATCCCCATAATCATTCTATCCGTAATTGCGAGTATGTGATGAAGCAGCAGATTGAGACACCGGAGCGCAGGGTGCTGGCACCGATTTTCGGGGTTCCGGTTCCGGCTCGTCCGCTGCAATTCCATGTTGAGCCAGCAACGCCCGTAGCCGTGCATTCTCGGCCCGCAACCGGCCTAGTTCATCAGACATTGTTTCATTCATAAGAATATACTCTGACCGTCAGGGCCATATTCCCTAAGATTACTTTGAATTCAGTATAAGTTACATAATTTCAGAGGGCTATATTTTGCCAATTAACCATTGTTAACAAAGGTGTAAGTCGTTCCTCTACCAATCCCAGATTTAGAAAGCACTGTTCCGACCAACTTCTCTATTTTAGTGCGAACCTGCTTGACGGTCAATTCACCGTTCCATTCGCTAATAAAAGACGACATGGATTTAGGACCATCCGCCAGAATATAATGCAGGCGACGTAAAGTATCAGAGTCAATATGCCCTTTGAGAACAAAAGGACTATACTCGAAGTATGGATTGCCCATTTCGTATTCGTACTTTGGATGCCGTATTATAATCCCTTCATCAATTAATCTCTTAATAGATCGAGGGTGAATGCCATTCCCATTCTTATGAATAATGGAATATATCGTTATCAAATCGAACACATTAAGTTGCTCCTCCGGTTTTCGAGTGTCTCTGAGATTTATTAAAAACCTTCTCAACTGAGGATTCTCGATTCTGGATTCTATCCTCAATTTTACCTGAAAGTCATCAGACTCCCCATAATCCGGCATGGGTCGTCCTTCTGTGATGCAATTCGCAAACATAATGTCTACGCCCTGACCAGAGCGTTCTATCAAGCCGGCTTTCTCGATAACTTCAGCCAATCTGCGACTACGCGGTGAGCTGTTGACTGTCAAGATGCTTCCCGGATATAGATTCCGCCGGGACATACACAGTGTAGGCGGTCGTTACATGGAAATCTACGAGAACTTCAGGGAACTTTGTGCTCAGGGTCGTCAACCGGGAACATTCAGGGACTATTGCTTCGGTTTCGGAGTGAACCGGGATCAGATGCATAGCTATCTGAGAGGCAATCACCTAAAGGTTGCCGGTCTGCCCGGTTATGAGGGGCCGGCCGGAGTCGGGGTGCCTCACTGCCGGGATATTCCCTTTGAGGAGATAATCTTTGAAGAATCCGGTTTTCTTCCGGCTGGCGACGGCAAAGTGATAACGGTAAATGTCGACGGCCATGTGGCAGTCAGTTTTCCGGCAGATACTGATATAGCCATTATTGCGAGGTTCGTCAGAAAGATAGGAAAGGAGGGCGGCGATGTGGGGGCTTGAGGCCGATATCCGGCTGTGGATCTGTCAGCAGCCGGTGTCGATGCGCTATGGCATCTGTGGCCTTTCGCAGATGGTGTGGTCATGGAAGGGGCATTCCCCGGCCTCGGGCGATGTCTATGTGTTCTTTTCAAAAGACCGCAAGACAATGAAGGCGTTGAAGTGGGACGGCGATGGATTTTTGATGTACACGAAACGGCTGTCGCAGGGGCGTTTCCGCGAAGTGCTGAAAAAGGGCGATGACGGTGTCCGCAGGCTTCAGTGGGACGATTTCTATATGCTGATGAGGGGCCTCACGCCTGTGAAGGTGACGGTTGAGAATCGCTTCAGAATAGCTGTAAAACAGTATGTAATATTTTAACAATCAATAAAATAAGTGGTGTAAAAAGTTGCGTATGTCAGATGTTTTTCGTAACTTTACACCATGAAAAGAACGAGTTGATAGAGTTCCTGCAGCGTCAGGTCGGCTTCCTTCAGGGGAAGCTCGATGAGGCGCTTGCCTCTGTAAGCTCGCTTACATTATCCAACGAGAAGCTGACCGCCACAGTCGATGAACTGCGTAGACAGATAGCCTCTCTGGAGAATGTCATAAAAGGCAACGGTGCGGAACTGAGCAAGGAGAAAGCGGACGGTTGTACGATTATTCCCATGTCGGGCGAACTAAAAAAAGCGGCGAGGCCGTCGATGGGCCACGCCGCTCACTATAGGATTGCGGTTGTCTCCTCTTAGAGGATCACCTTGGTGCGGTTGATGATGTAGAATCCGCGCTGCAGGTCGTCGATGATGTTGACGCCTGTATATACGGGACGCACTGTCGTCATGCCGTCGGCGCGCACGATGGTGATATGTCCGTCAACGGGCGAGTTGACATAGAGCACGCCTCCGCGGGCTGTGATCGAGATGGTGTTCGCGCTCACGTCGTCGATGGCCGAGGCGGAGAAATATCTGCCTGTGAAGCCGTTTACGTCATAGATACCCTTGTCCCTGATAGTGACGCCGTCGCCGGTCTGCGAGCCGCTATTGTTGGTGAATATGACGTTGGTGTCGGAGAGGTTCTTGTCGGTTTCGATGACGAGCTTGTAGAGGTTGTGATCCGTGTCGAGTGTCATCTGCGTGCCGGGCCAGTTGCCGAGGAAGTCGTTGCCGCCTGTGCCGCCGTAGGCGTAGGCATATACCGAGTTCCAGTTGCTCAACGAGTTGTCAAAGTAGATGGTGTAGCCGTCGCCGGGTGTCGGGGGTGTCGGGGGATTGGGGTCATCGGGTATCTCGCCCGCGCCCTCTATCACCTTCTCCGGGGTAGTGGAGCCACTCTTGTAGTATCCGCCGTTCTTCCATGTCATGTCGCCGGTCTTTTTGTCGCTGCTGAATATGATTTTGGCCCCGTCGGGTATCTTGTCGGTTCCGGTGTATGTCCACTTCCACACCTTGTTGCCGAGATATGTTGCCGACTGGCCCGGCCATTTGCCGCCGGTGTAGTTCTTGCTGTCGCTCCACACCCACGCCTTGATGGTGCCGCCCCAGTTGGCGTCATTCTCAAAGAAGGCTGCCTGCTCTCCCTCGGCCATGGAAGGCTCGATGGGTTCTTCCGGCTCGACAATATCACCACCGCCGCCACCGCCGCCGGCATTGGGCTTCACGGTCCATGTGTCGTCGGGCATGGTCTCGTCAGGCCACTCGGTCCACGGCTGGTCGACCGACGCTTTGTCATAGAGATACTTACCGTCCTCGCCGATTTTGCCCGGGCCGTTGAGCACGTACACGCGCATGTTGCCTTTGCCCGAGCAGGTGGCCGTCAGCGTGCCGTCGGTCACGTTCTGCACGTCGCCTGTCACGGCATCGACATATCGGCCGTTGAGCACGTCCGTGAATGTCGAGTTGCCGCTGATGGTGACGAGTACGTATGAGTCGGTCTTGCTGTCCTTGTAGCGACGCTTGAACGACATTTTGCCCGAGCATCCTTCGGTGCTGTACTGGCCCTTGCGCAGGGCGGGCACGGCAGCGCGTATCTTGTTGAGACGCTGTATGTGGCGGGCGAGGGGGTAGGAGAGGGTGGAGGCCAGGTTGCCTGTGGCGTCGGAGTAGTCGGCAAAGTCATTCACCTTGACGTCACCCTCGATATAGCCGCCGAAGTATGCGCGGCCGCTCTCTTTCAGGGCTATCACGGCTCCCTTGTCAATATCTTTGCCCTTCTGGAACTCGACCTCCGAGCCGTAGTAGATACAGGGGATGCCGCGGAACGTGAACATCAGCGAGAGGTTCTCAGCCCATGTGGCCTGGTCACCCTTGAAGCGGTAGTTGCTGTCGGGGGCGTAGTCGTGGGAATCGACATAGACGACGTTGTAGGTGGCATCGTTGTACAGGTCATCCTGCCCGTGCACGCCAAACGCGCCCTGTGCCGTGTTGAAGTTCCAGTGCATCGCAAAGTCGATGACGCTCATCCCCGAGAAGTCCTTGTGGTCGGGGGTATGGTAATCGTTGCCCTCGAGCCATGCGTTGTTGCTCTTGCGCAGGATTGACGACGAGTGTCCGAGGTCATCCTTGCCCGACTGCAGTACCGACTCCCAGTTGGTGTGGCCGCTCACGGTCTGGTAGTCATGCGAGCCTTCATCCTTGGTGGGGATGGCCACTACGGTGTCCCAGGATTTCGGATCCATGTCCCACGCGTAGTCCTTCGACTCTTTCCACGTGTAGTAACAGGGGGAGCAGTTGTAGTTCTCGCCACGGTAGATTACCTCCATCGAGCGGGCGCATACCTCGCCGTACATGAAGAACGGCGTGTTGCCGCGCTTGGCTATGGCCTCGGGCGACTGTGATGCCTCCAGGAGCTGCGGGAGGAACATCTTGTTGAACGACAGGCGGGGGATATGCCCGGCTGTGTCGATGCGGAAGCCATCGACACCCATCTTGATAAAGCGCGAGTAGCACTCGACGAGATAGTTGGTCACGGTCGGATGCTCGGTGTTGAGGTCCACGCAGTCACCGGCTATCTGGCCCCACCAGCGTGAGGGGTCGTCCCAGTCAAACCATGCCTTGTGGTGCCACAGGTTGTGTGTGTCGTGGTTGGTGAAATCGGTGTTCTTCATCATCGCCAGGCGTGTCCCGTACTGTTCGGCGGGGAGCATGTCGGGATAGTTGTCGGGAAGCTGGCCTCCGCGCTCCTGGGGCACTACGAGCATCGAGGCGTTGATGTCCCCGAGATCCTTAGTGTAGTCTTTCTCAAACATCTTGCAGAGCGTGCCCTCGCCGAAGTTGCCCGTGTGCTGGAGCACGATGTCGAGTATCAGCTTCATGCCGCGCTTGTGCACCTCGTCGATGAGTTCCTGGAACGCCACGTCGGCGCCCTTGTCGTCAAGGTTCTTGGCTACATAGCGGTGGTCGATTTTGCTGAAGTCCATGGCATGGTAGCCGTGGTAGTCGAGACCCGAGCCGTTCTCGACGATAGGGGTGATCCATACAGCGGTGAATCCGAGCGCCTTGATATAGTCGAGCTTATTGATAAGGCCGCGGAAGTCTCCTCGCCATTCGGGGTCGTTGATGTTCTTCACGCCGTCCCAGCAGTAGACATTGTTGTTGGGGTCTCCGTCATAGAAACGCGTGGTCATGGCAAAGTAGATGGTCTCGTCGCGGAAATCGGTGCGGTCGCCGATAAATGTTGCCGCCGTCGAGTTCATCGCCATGAGAGACATGCCTGCGCCCAATAGTAGCGTAGATAGTTTTCTCATTGGTTGAATACTGTAAAAAAGGGTAAGAAATAATGATGATTATAAGTAAAACATAAAGTATTTGTGCAAAATGGGAATTACCTCCGCAACCAATAAAAGACGGCGAACGCCGTTGATAGATAACATCCTTATCCGTAACTTTATCTATACAACACTGCTCACAGTCAAATATAATAAGGAGGCGTATGCCCGTCTCAAAAAGGAAACCGAAACAACTTCCATATAAGACGTCATGTCCTGGCCGGAAAGTAGTTTGACTCTCCCGCCAAGTTCCATGATGCCATCAGGCATTTCTTTGAGGTTGATTACGTCAATCATAAATCAAATCTCAGCTCCTTGCTGACTCTCAAATTTCAATCATTCCAAAATGCACATTTACTTTGTGCGTGAACTATAAATAAGCAAAGATATATTCTCTGTGAGTACCATGGTATATTCACGTGGCAAAGATAACTATAATTTTTCTTTCTGCCAAAATTTATTAAGGCTCTGTTCCATCAATCGTTCGTTAAAAAATTGAATATAGGCTAAGCGGCATCTGTCGCCAAGCCAAAGAGTTCTTTGACAAGTTTAGCATTTAAAGTCATTCGGTCGTGCTCAGTTCCGGAGCACCATCCCTGTTCTGGGCACCAACAATCCTCTTTAACTCACAGAGTTTCAGGGGATTTTTATTTCCCAATAAGCAACCAGTAAGCAACAGACAACATATCCCATGCTTTTGGGGTATTTTCAAGACACCTCATGGGGTAACTCCAACTTACCCCATCGGCAAAGGGTGTACTTAGTAGCGACCCCCTTACCACGGGAGTTTCTAAATCACTCACCACAAAATTGTGGGCGTCGCGTTTTGCTACGCGCCCATTACCTCGGTCGGCGGTGTACGTCAGACAGACATCATCTTCGTCAGGACAATTCCCCTGACGTTCTGACGGGAGAACCTTGTAGAAATAAAAAAGCACGCCAACATCTTTGATACGTTTCGTGAATAACCACAATTTTGTTTTGTTTTTGCAAGAATCATTCAGAATGCCTAACTTTGTATTACCAAATAATGCCGCAACCGACAACTTTTAGTAATATGATTATACCCCGGCCCACATATCTCAATCAACTCATTGCCTCTAAGGGCAATCGCATGATTAAGATTATCACAGGTTTGCGCAGATGTGGCAAGTCATTTCTTCTGTCTGAGCTTTTCCATTCCTATCTCAATGAGAACGGAGTGGATGATGACCATATCATTGAAATCGCACTCGATGACCGAATGAATATCGAGCTGCGGAACCCGGATAAGATTCTGTCGTATATCAAGTCAAGGATTACTGATACTCATCAGTATTATGTATTGCTGGATGAAGTTCAGATGATTGAGGATTTTGTCGGTGTCCTTAATAGCCTGCTGCATATCAGGAATGTCGATGCCTATGTGACTGGCAGCAATTCCAAATTCTTATCAAAAGATGTAGTAACCGAATTCCGCGGTCGTGGCCAGGATATTCACATGTATCCTCTTTCGTTTGCGGAATATTACGGAGCAAACGGTGGCGATGTTTCAATCTGTTGGCGTGACTATCTCACTTATGGAGGCCTTCCTCAGGTATTGTTGCTGAAAGAAGCCAAAGCCAAGCGTGAATATCTGTCGCACTTATCCGATTCTGTTTTCATATCGGATGTAGTAGAGCGCAACAGGGTGAGAAATCGAGTAGAGCTGGAGGAACTTTTAAGCGTATTGGCTTCGTCTATTGGTTCTCCATGCAATCCCACCAAATTATCTAATACATTCAAAAGTCTGAAGAACAAGATAGTATCGAATAAGACAATATCCAACTATCTGTCCTATTTCTGTGATGCCTTCATGGTAGAGAAAGCTGTAAGGTACAATATCAAAGGCAAGAAATATATCAATACGCTTGCCAAATACTATTTCACGGATATTGGCCTTAGAAATGCAATTCTTGATTTCAGGCAGATTGAGCAAACCCATATAATGGAGAATATTATCTATAATGAGCTTCTCTGCAGAGGGTATTCAGTTGATGTCGGCATGGTCGAACTTAAGACTACGGATAAGAATGGAAAGGATATACGGAAACAATTTGAGGTTGACTTTGTAGTGAATGACTCAGATCAACGATATTATATTCAATCTGCATTCTCGATTCCAGATGAAATAAAGATGCAACAGGAGACGGCATCATTCCGAAATATTGAAGACTCGTTCAAGAAAATCTTGATAGTTAAGGATGATGTGCCGACGCATAGAACCGCTGACGGATATCTCGTCATCAGCCTTTTCGACTTTCTTCTTGACAGAGACCTTCTAATTAAGGGATAATTGGCTCAAAATATATGGACACAGACTAAGGAACGGGGCAATTCCCGGTTTATCATTTCAGGAAATCGGAGCGATCGACAGCCGTTATAAACGAGCTGTTGAATCTATGGGAGCGGTCGGTCTTATACCGTCTTGTCAGACACTTCTGGCATTGAGGGATGATTCTCTTTAAGCCTGTCAAGGATCTGCGGAGATGTCAGATACGGACATTCCTTAAGCCAGCTTTCGACCTCTGATGCATAGGTCGAAAGTTTCTTCTGATAGCCTCTACCTACTTTCACTATATTACGCAAAAAGAGCCGAAATCTTGCGATTTCAGCTCTCTTCGGAGTGACCCCGGTGGGGCTCGAACCCACGACCCAATGATTAAGAGTCATTTGCTCTACCAACTGAGCCACGGAGTCATTCTCTGCTACCGGACCCCGAAGGGTTCATCCCGGTTTGCAGTTGCAAAGTTACTCTTTTTTTATCTTTCCTACAAATTTTTCTCGAAAAATTTTTTATTTACCCACTTTTTTCTCCCCTATTTTGACCCTTTACCTCTATTTCACGATGATTTTCTCCACTTTCGTCCCCTTGCGACAGATGTAAACGCCCGTCGTAACAGGCTCATTTACCTTGCGTCCCTGAAGATCATAATAGACGGCCTCGGCTTCGCTATCGCTATCGCTCAAAATAATATCCACCATTCCTGTGTTCTCCCCCGGATTATCAAGATTGAGGTTGGCAATAGCTATCAACGCAGGCGACGAATAAAAGGAAAGATACTTGTCGGAAGGCGTCAGATGGATAGTGCCCTCGAACTTCGGATTGTCAGCAGTTTCCAGCTTATACACATTTGCCAGTTCATTTCCACTCAGATCCCTGACCTCAATCACATTCTTTCCATCCTTCTTGACTATCTCTATATTCTTTTCACCCGCCTCCTTTTCAGCCGTCATCACCAATATTTTGAAGGGCATCAGCTTGTCATTAGGCATATAGGCAGTATTTTCAAAGGATTTAAGATGCCTCACATCCCCGGAAAGAGTATAATCCCCCTCCTTTTCAACCTTGATCGGAATTCTATAATAAATCCAGTTCTTCTTATCATTGGAATCAGAGGGATATTCAAGCAGAAGCACTACCCTGTCTTTGAAATCATCGTAATTCAGATCGTAGCTTTTGTTTGCAAGATCTGTGACACCCCCGCTCGTTTGCACTTTGCTGTAACAGCTATTTAAACAGCGGTTATCCGTCGCACCGTCTGAACGCAACACATTCCAGTTAGCTTTCACAGCGTCAACGCTTTGCAGCACGGCATCCTGCGGAATCGCGTTCTCAAGAAGATTTTTAGCTCCGGCCTGCAACGGAGAAAAAACAGCCACGGCAGCCGCAAAGAAAACGCCGCAGATCATTCTGCGAATTGAAAATCGGGAAGAGAGATTATAGTTCATACTCATGACTTTTGATATTTAATCTCCAAAAGTATTAAAAATCATTAAGATATCAAAATTAAGGGAGATGTTTTTATCCTAACAGCCAATATTTTCCATTTTTTGCGGCTCAGGTTAACTAAGTCTGGGCTATCATTGCAGGCGCATGGTGAGCGATATGCGCCCGCGCCGGAGATCCACTCCCAGCACACGCACCCTCACATGCTGATGAAGCCTCACCACCTGCATCGGATCCGAAACGAAACGATCGGCCATCTGCGAAATATGAACCAGTCCGTCGTGATGCACCCCTATGTCGACAAAAGCGCCAAACTGTGTGATGTTGGTGACAATCCCGGGCAGCTCCATTCCCTCCCGCAATTGCTCGATATGCGTTATATTCGGATCGAAAGAGAACTCCTCAAGCTGCTCTCGCGGATCGCGACCCGGTTTTTCGAGTTCGGCCATGATGTCGGTCAGAGTAGGCATCCCCACATCGCCACCCACATAATTTTCCAGTCTTATAGAGCGGCGTTTACCGGCGTCGGCCATCAGTCCGGCAACCGTACACCCCGCATCGCTGGCCATGCGTTCCACCACGCCATAGCTTTCCGGATGGACCGCGCTGTTGTCGAGCGGGTTGTCGCCACCATCGATGCGCAGGAACCCCGCGCACTGGCGGAAAGCCGCCTGACCGAGACGCGGCACTTTCAGCAACTCCCGGCGCGACCGAAACGCACCGTTGGCAGTCCGATAGTCAACAATATTGCGTGCCAGAGCCGGCCCAAGACCGCTTACATAGGTGAGCAGATGCACGCTCGCCGTGTTGAGATTGACGCCCACCGAATTGACGCAGCTCTCCACCACCCGGTCGAGCCGCTGCTTGAGCTTGCTCTGGTCGACATCATGCTGATATTGCCCCACGCCAATACTTTTGGGATCGATCTTCACAAGTTCGGCAAGCGGGTCCATCAGCCGCCGGCCGATGCTCACCGCCCCCCTTACGGTCACATCCTCGCGGGGAAATTCCTCGCGCGCAACCTTCGACGCCGAATAGACCGACGCCCCGTCTTCGCTAACCACAAAAATCTGCGGCTCCCTGTCAAACCGGATACCCTTGATGAACCGCTCCGTCTCGCGCGAAGCCGTGCCATTCCCTATGGCTATCGCCTCCACGCCATATTTCGCGGCCATATCCATCACTCTTGCGGCAGCCTCGGCCTCCTGATTCTGCGGCGGATGCGGAAAAATGGCCTCATGATGAAGAAGATTTCCCTGAGCGTCAAGACAGACCACCTTGCAGCCCGTGCGGTAGCCGGGATCCACCCCCATGACCCTCTTCTGCCCGAGAGGCGCCGCGAGCAGAAGCTGACGCAGATTCTCTCCAAACACAGCTATTCCCTTCTCATCGGCCCTCTCCTTGGCCGCCGACATAAACTCCGTCTCGATCTGCGGCCCGAGCAGACGGCGGCATGAATCCTCCACCGCCTCCTCCATGATGCGGCGGCAGGCAGCCGATCCGCGCGAATAATAAGACTTTATGCGTTCCTCAGCATCATCCCCCTCAGGACCCACCGAAACACGCAACACACCCTCCTCGGCACCACGGCGCATGGCGAGAAAACGATGGGAAGTGCAGTTGCGCAACGGTTCGCTGAAATCGAAATAATCGTAATAGCGGGCAGCTTCGGGTTCGTCGCGCATGGCCGGCACAACGCGGCTCCTTATCAGCGCGCCGCGCCTGAAGGCCGACCGCATGGCATTGCGTGCCCTCCCATCCTCGCAAACCTTCTCGGCTATAATGTCGGAAGCCCCCGAAAGAGCCTCTTCAACGCTCTTCACCTTGCCGCCCGTGAATTTTCTTGCTGCCGCCCGAGGATCATTCTCCCGCCCCGCCATTATCATCATGGCGAGCGGCTCAAGCCCGTTTTCGCGGGCAATCTGAGCCTTCGTGCGCCTCCGCGGACGATAGGGGAGGTAGATATCCTCTATCTCCACGCTGTCCCAGCTCTCCTCGATGCGGCGCCGCAACTCGGCGGTGAGCTTGCCGGCTTCCTCTATCGTGGAGATGACCTTCTTTTTGCGCGCGTCGAGCTCCGCCACCTTTTCTCCTATATTGCTGATCTCGGCTATCTTCACCTCGTCGAGACCGCCGGTGCGCTCCTTGCGATAGCGGCTTATAAAAGGAATGGTGTCCCCTTCCTGAAGAAGGAGAAGAGTGTTTTCCACTCGCCGGGCGTCAATGCCCGTCTTTGCGGCCACCACCGCTGCCTGTGTCTTTATATTCATATTTTAGGCTTTAGGTTGTAGGCTTTAGGCTTTAGGTTCAAGGGGATTTAAAAATTCATTTGGGAGAAGAAATGCCACATCAGAATCGAGGCCGACGACGATACATTAAGAGAATGCTTTATGCCCCGCTGCGGAATCTCTATCACGCAGTCGGCCATGTCGACAATCTCCTGACTGACACCATCCACTTCATTTCCGGCCACGAGCAGATACCGACATCCGGGCTCCACACGGAAATCCTGCAGAGGCACGCTGTCGTGGGCCTGCTCGAGGGCGCATACCCTCCATCCCTCCTGCTGAAGCCTTCGCGCCTCGGCTACGGCGTCACCGACATGACGCCACGCCACCGACTCCTCCGCTCCGAGGGCAGTCTTGGATATCTCCTGATGAGGCGGACAGCCTGAAATGCCTGCAAGAATGACCTCCTCGACGCAAAAGGCGTCGGCAGTGCGGAAAATCGCTCCTACATTATACATCGAGCGGATGTTGTCGGCCATCACGCGCAGCGGGAGCTTAGGCATCGCCCGGTAATCGGAAACCGAGCAGCGCGTGAGCTCCACTATGTTTTTCTTCCGCCGGTCGCGGGTTTCATCCGTCTCCATCAGCGCGAAAGCTCAAGCATTCTCTCGATCGGACGCCTGGCGAGTTCGGCGATTTCAGGATCTACGTGAATCTCGGGTTCGCCGGTGCGCAACGCTTCGGCAACTTTCTCGAGAGTGTTGAGCTTCATATAGTCGCATTCGTTGCACTGGCATTCGGCATCTTCGGCCGGGGCTGCAAGGAAAGTCTTGCCCGGGCATTTGCGGCGCATCTCGAAAAGTATGCCGCTTTCGGTCACCACAATATATGTGTCGGCATCGTCATTCTGCGCGAAATCGAGCAGGGCGGCAGTCGACCCCACCTTGTCGGCCACGAGCTGGAGCGGACGGCGGCATTCCGGATGCACAAGAATCTTCGAACCGGGATGAGCCTTCTTCATTTCGAGGATTTTTTCGAGCGAAAAGCGGTCGTGGACATGGCAGGCGCCGGGCCAGAGGAGCATTTCGCGACCCGTGACGGAATTGATATATCCGCCGAGGTTCTTGTCGGGGCCGAAGATGATCTTCTCGTCGGCCGGAAGCGACTCCACCACCTTGCGGGCGTTGCCCGAGGTGACCACGATGTCGGTGAGGGCCTTTACGCGCGCCGAGGTGTTGACATAGCTGATCACCGTGTGGCCGGGATGCGCCTCGATGAAAGCCTTGAACTCGTCGGGATCGCAGCTGTCGGCCAGCGAGCAACCCGCCGCCGGATCGGGAACTATCACCCTCTTGTCGGGACAAAGAATTTTCGCCGTCTCTCCCATGAAATGAACGCCACACATCACGATCACTTCCGCATCGGTCTCGGCGGCCTTCCGGGCCAGGGCCAGAGAATCCCCTATGAAGTCGGCTATCTCCTGAATCTCGTCGCGCTGATAATAGTGGGCCATGATCAGCGCCTTTTTCTCTTTCTTTAGCCGGGCGATCTCCTCCTTGAGTTTTGCCTGCTGCTCGCTTCTTTTCATTTTATTTTTAAGTATAAGAATATTTAAATAATTAAAATCATAAATAAAGAACAACAACAATAGCTGTCTATAACCGACAATAACTTTCGGGTGAAAAATTTGGAATTGTGAGTTATTGAACTTTTGAGCCGGTTTATCAACATCTGTTATTTTGTGCCTCGGTTGATTTTCAGACCGATGTGATCTTTATTTACATCTTGTAGATAACTGCAAAGTTAATAAATTCTCATTGAAATCCGGTTGAAAAGTGTTGAAAAGTTAGCTGATAAATGTCGATAAACCCCCAATATAAAGGTCAACAAAAAATGACCTTTAAATTTGGAAAATCCATAACTCTTTGCGGTAATGAAAATTATGGGAAAACCAAATTGAAGGTCATGTAGTTATAAATGACCTGCCGACATCTTATCTATAACGTTTAGACAAGTTATCAACAGTTTATCGACAAATAAAAATGCCGGTTATTTTGCGGGATATCCGACCGGATTGTTGATGATAGGCAGAGCCCCTTCGGGGAGTTTGAGCAGCGTGGCTATCGCGGCGCTGTCCATGCTTGCCCTGGGCACTGTCACCAGACCGTTGGCCGCGCAGAAGAGCATGATGTTTTGCGACACGATGCCGGCGTCGACGGCGCCCATCATCATTGAGGCGTTGGCGTCGGGAATGCCGAATCTCGATGGTGTAGATACCATCACCAGTGCGGCGGGCGGGATAGGAAAGTCTTCCTGACGTCCTCTTATAAGTTCGCGGTGGTCGCCTTCGGCCACAAGCTGGAGTTCCGACGAAGCGGGCCGGTAAAGATAAGCTCCCTCTTCGAGGAGCACGTAGATGTCGATGTCTTCCTTATTGAGCGCGGTGGCGGCGGTGTGATGTCCGTCGGGACGGTTCACTCCGTCGGCTGCCCAGAGGAGGTCGGACAGATCTTTGAGCGAAAGCGGGGTAGCGGCGAATTCGCGCACCGACTTCCTCTCTTTCAAAGCCTCCATAAGACTCATGCCCCGGCTGAGATCGGGCGCGTCGAGTTTGACAACTTGCGGTGTCCGGGCATTTGCTCCGGTTAATATAGCAGTCATAATCAGAAAAATAAATAGAATTCTACTCATAATAATGTAATAACGCATGAATTATCAGATAGTTTGTTTGTATACGGATAGGACTCGGACGTTGCGTAAACGTTTAGACCTGTTCATAATATTTTTAACCGCCCGACTGCGATAATATATTACTCAAACTCATATATCAAAAAAATATAAAATCGGCAATAAATTTGCTTTATTGCCGATTTTATATTAATTTAGCATTACGTAAAAACCATATAAGCATTATGACATCTTGTAAGACATTAATAATGGAATACTCTTCCCAAACGACTATTTTTGGTCTTGAGGAACTATGGAGCTGGATTTCCGCTATTGCAAAATATAGCAGAAATACGGTTATGTGTCTTGTATCTAGAATGGTATACGCCGGCGACCTCATAAGGGTGGCAAGAGGTGTATATGCAAGTGCCTCTGATAAGACAATATTCAAGGCTGAGCCGTCGAAAGAGGAAATAAAGCTCTTTGAAGAGCTCAGAAATAGATTTCCGTTTGCGCCGTTTTGCATATACAATGGCTCTGTGCTCATACCTTTGCAGCATCATCTTTCCTGCAACAATATAACTTATGTAGAAACAGACCGTAATGCGGTTGAATCGGTCTTCAATTTTATTAGGGAGAGCAGCGATAGGGTATGGCTGATGCCAGATGCCGATTTTGTTTACCGATATATCGACCTCTCAAAGGGTGGTATAATTGTAAAACCATTGGTTACTGAAGCCCCGCTTCAATATATCAATGGTGTGTCAACTCCTACAATAGAAAAATTGCTGGTCGATATTCGAAAGGATGCAGATTTCGCATATCTGCAGGGCATGGAGGCAACAAGGATGATTGATAACGCCAACACTCTTTATGTAGTCAATAAAACTCGCCTAAATCGATATGCACGTCGCCGAGGCATAACCAATTTTTAATAATTATGATTGACAAAAGTTGCTTTACAAAAGGGTGGATAGATGCCAAATCTTCTGAATTGAATTATCCCGACAAAAATCTACTGGAAAAAACTATTCGAGCTTTTGCTCTGCTCGACATGCTGGCGCGTTCCGGATGTCCCTTTCATTTCAAGGGAGGTAGTTGCATAATGCTATTACTCAAAGATGCTCCTCATCGTCTGTCTATCGATATTGATATTATCTGTCCTCCCGGAACAGATATAGAGGATTATCTTAGGGAGTATGCGGCTCATGGATTCATTGATTGTATCTATTATTAGTTGATTATCAGTATTATACGCTCTAAACGGTAGAAAAGTG
>SAMEA3663118__coassemble_273_pt1 | contig 18384 bp, 17 predicted proteins | sample SAMEA3663118__metabat2_high_PE_005 | metagenome-assembled genome bin SAMEA3663118 (sample SAMEA3663118) | pig gut metagenome | biome: pig gut; feature: pig-associated habitat; material: faeces | place: Denmark | collected 2012 | reverse complement strand
GCTGCATTTGCGGCGGTTGATCTTCACGCTCACGCAGGGAGGCTCGGCCATGGCGCTGAGAAACGCTCCGGCGTCGATGTCGACACCGGATTTTTCCAAATCCAGCACATACTCGCGAAACTCCTTTTTGAGCGCATCATTCATAGAACGCAAAGTTACAAAATCCCCGCTAAACCAGCAAAACCATCCCCAAGAATATGCAATTTAGAGCATTCCGGCCATGTAGAGCGGGAGATAAACTGCATCTTGAGTGATTTTCAGATCTCCGGTATGCAGTATATAAGATTGCCCAAGACAAGATGCATATTTATTCCTGAATTTATCCAGCGACCGCGTGGAATATCCAACACGTCTGGCTCCATCGACCAAAAGGGCCGCGCGGCCATCCCAGTCTTTTTTCCACTCCAGAAATCTATTATAAATTTTCCTTTTCATTTGATGATTTGTTAGGACTGCAATCATTACAACGGAATTTCGATACACCTTTCTGAGGTTTCGCGGAATGCGTTCGATACACCTTTCTGAGGTTTGGATAGCAAATTTACGATTTTATTATGAATTTGGCAAACAACTCGAGGAATGTAGATTGGATGTCATTTCAGGCCGATCAGGCTTTTCAGGAGGGCGAGGGCGGCCTGGCCTACGGTGAGGTGCTTGCGTTCCACGAATTTGCCTCCCAATTTCCGGTCGGGGGTGAATTGCAGTCGGACGCTGTCTTTGTCGATGGCGTTCACACGCCCCACGAGCGATGCGATCTCCGGGCTCAGACGGGGGGCGTGGTCCGATTCGATGATGCCTACGAGATTCTCATCTATCTCTTTTTTCTCCCATTGGCGGGCTTCGCGTTCGGTGATATACTCTTTGTCGAGGATGTAAATCTCGGCGTCGGTCGTGATGCTTATTGACTCGTTGTTGCGGTTGAAACGGAACATGCTCCTTCCTCTGTCGCCCGATTCGATTCTGAATGAGCAGAAGGTCATGTCGCGGGGGTTGACCGAGCGGTCGGATTCGTTGCCGAATTCATAATGGACCGTGAAGTTGCGGAAGTCGATGTTACGGTCGAAGAAGTGGCTGTAACCGGGTGCCCAACGGCGTGAGAGGGTGTCGGCGAGCACGTCGGCGTCGACGGTGATGAGGTCGCCGTTGCGTCGCCAGAAGAGAGTGTTCTGATATTTTCCGCCGACGGTGTCGGTGGCCTGGTCGTCGATAAGGAGCTTGCTCGGCAGGGGAGTGATGGGAGGAAGGCGCAACCAGTCGCCCCAGGAGAAATAGAGCCGATAGACGTCGCTGACGCTGTCGAGACCATTGGAGTTTGTGAAACGGTAATACGACCGGCTTGAAAGGATTCGCGGGGATAGCCAGCCTTTGAATTTCACCTTATTGTTGGCCGGGAGCATATAGTCGACCATCTTTTCGCGGAAGAGGAAGACAGTGTCGTTCCATGAGGCCATCGACGAATATTCGCGTACGTAGGCGAGGATATGAATGATCTTGCGTTTTCCGGGATTGACTGTCAGTTCGGGGAGGTCTCTGACTTTCTGTTCCCATTGAGAGTTGACGGTCGGAGGGGTTTGGCGCGCAGTCTGCTCTCCGGCTGCAGCTATGATTGCGGCTGTCGAAGCGATCAGAAGCATAAGGAAAATCTTTTTGACCGTCATCGGGAGTAAAACTGTCGGATAAGTTTATACAGATAGTTTATACGGATAAGTTTTGCTCGGATAATTTTATACGGATAAGTACGCAAAATATCCGCCGGGGAGAGCGAGATGTTTAAAGAACGGAAACCGCGAAGATAAATAGAAGTTCCGACTGTTAAATATTGTTAGACCCCGCCCCGAGAGTATGCCAAGTGACCGTTTCTGCAAATCCGAAAATAGGCTCCGCTGCATTCCTTCAAAACGTCAAAAAGGACAACTTTTTCTGATATGCGATGTGATATGCGACGCGCCTTGTGGCCGGAGGCACAAGGCGCGTTATGTGGAGTTGCCGTCGGTTTCGGGATGAATCCGTGGCGGTTCGGGTTTCGCCGGGGTTATTTATATTTCATCCAGGCTACTATGTCTTTTACGGAGGGCTTCTTGCCGTGCATGAAGATGCCGATGCGGTAGATGCGCCCGGCCATCCATACCAGGCCGATGAAGGAGATGATCAGCAGCCCGAGGGCGAGCCATATCTGCCATTGCGGGATGCCGAAGGGTATGCGCGCCACCATCACCATCGGAGCCGTCAACGGGAAGATCGAGCTCCAGAACGCCAACGGTCCCATCGGGTCGCTCGCGGCGGTGATCGCGAAGATAAGTCCGAAGATAATGGGAATAGTGGCGAAGTTGGTGAGCTGGCCCGCATCCTGAATGTTGTCGACAGTCGAACCGATTGCCGCGAAGATCGAACTGTAGACGAGGAAGCCCATAATGAGGAAGACAGTCATCCACGCCACCAGTCCGAGCACCGTGCCGACGTTGCTCATCATTCCGACAGCCTTTATCATCTCGACCGACTCCATGTCGCTGACAGCGGAGAGGTTGCCGCTCTGCACGGCCGCCACGTCGGCCATGGCATCGGCCGGCATAATGGCCGGAAGCACCGCCGCCGACATCACGCCGAGCAGAATGCCCCAGAGCACGATCTGGACCACGGCCACCAGGGCCACGCCGATGATCTTGCCCATCATCAGCTGCATCGGTTTCACGGCCGAAACCACCAGCTCGAGCACACGGTTGTTTTTTTCCTCGATGATCGAGGTCATCACCATCTGGCCGTAGAGGAGCAGGAACATATAGAGCACGAACGTCATCACCATTCCCACTCCGAAGCTGAATCCGGTCGATTCCGCCTCCTGATCTTCCTTGTCGACGCGCACGGTGTCGATGGCAACATCCCCCTTCACATCCTCGAGGATGCGGTCGATGTCGTTGATGTTGTAGGCCTCGAGACGTTTGTTCTCAAGAATTTTATTGACCTGCGATGTGATCGACGATTCCGTCGGCATCGAAGAGGGACCGTCGGAATAGAATTTGAGGGTGGCCTTCTTGTCGGCCACGGCGTTGGCGGGGATCACGAGGACAGCGTCGGCCCCCTCGTTGGCGATCACCGAATCGACCACATGGCTCAGGGCAGGTTGGAAACGGACCGCCTCGTCGTTTTCAAGGGCGGGAAGCACCTGATGGCTCTCGTCGATCACGGCCACTCGCGTCTCCGACTGGCCTGCCCACAGCATCACCAGCGCCGGCATCGCCATCAGCGCCAGCATCAGCACCGGCATCAGGATCGTGGTGATGATGAAACTCTTTTTCTTTACGCGCTCCAAAAACTCGCGCTCTATGATAATTCCTAAATTTGACATTTTATGATGGAATTTGTCGGGAATGTTCCTGTTAATTGTTCACTGTCGCTGCCGGGAGGAGGTCAGCGGTTGTCGTTTTCCACGGCGCGGATGAAGATATCGTTCATCGAGGCCACGCTCTCGCTGATTCCGGCGATCGTCACCTTATCGTTGGCCACGGCGATGGCGTCGCGCAGAGTCGCCCCCGGCTTGAGGTGGAAATTGAGCGACATGCGGCCGGCGCCGTCGGGAGGGGTGATGCGGAAATCGTCGGCCAGAGGGGAGAGGCCTTCCGTCAGGGCGGGGTGGTCGCCGGTGAAGACAAGGTTATAGCGGTCGCCGAAATATTGGCGTTTCAGTTCGTCGACATTCCCCGAGAGGATGTTGCGGCTCTTGTTGATCAGCGTGATGTTGTCGCAGATCTCCTCGACGGAGGCCATGTTGTGGGTGGAGAAGATCACGGTCGCCCCCTCGTCGCGCAGGTTGAGGATCTCGTTTTTGAGCAGGTTGGCGTTGATGGGGTCGAAGCCGGAGAAGGGTTCGTCGAAGATCAGCAGTTTGGGATGGTGGAGCACAGTGACGATAAACTGCACCTTCTGGGCCATACCTTTCGAGAGCTCCTCGACCTTCTTGCCCCACCAGTCGGCGATTCCGAACTTGTCGAACCAGGCGCGGAGCTGCTGCTCGGCCTCGCGGCGCGAGAGCCCCTTCAGACGGGCGAAAAACATCGCCTGCTCGCCGACTTTCATCTTCTTGTAGAGGCCGCGTTCCTCGGGGAGATACCCTATATTCGCCACGTCGGCCTGAGTGAGCTGACGCCCGCGGAAGAGCACGCGCCCCGAATCGGGAGCCGTGATATGGTTGATGATGCGGATAAGCGTCGTCTTGCCCGCGCCGTTGGGGCCGAGAAGTCCGTAGACCTTCCCTTCGGGCACGTCGATCGACACGCCGTCGAGGGCCAGATGGGTGGCATACGACTTGCTTACGTTTTCTACTTGCAATATGTTGTCCATACTCAAAAGGGTATTTGATTGGCCGCTGAAGGCCTGTTTTTTTACGTGTTGCAGTTTGATACAACAGTGTAAAGGTATCTATAAATATCTGACGCGCCAAATAATTAACATTCCTTAACTCTTGGTAATGTCGAAATAAATGAATAACTTTGCGCCGTCTTATAAAAGGGCTCCGGAAAAGGGCCTGTGAAAGGACTTGTAAAGTGGTAAGCATAAATCTTAATCGGACAAGTGCAGCGGCTGCTGCGATGGCGATAGTAATGTCGCTTGGATCGTGCGGCAAGGGGACTGCAGAGAAGAGCGCGGAGAGTGACTCCGCAGCCGGAGTTGCCGAGGAATATCATGCCGACAACGACATAGCGATGACCGTGAGGAGCATAGCCGACGCGATCTGCGTGGGGGAGCCTCTTGACACGGTCGACTATAACTTTTACGGAGTGCTGACTGACGGCCAGGGGCATCCTCTCTACACCGACCTTCAGGGGAATCCGGGCAACTGGGATGTCGACGTGCTGTCGCCGACGACGGCTGTGATCCGCAACGTTGACCTCGGGGATCTCCTTCCCGACGATCTCGAGATATATCTCTCGTCGATGCTCGAGATGGACGAGAGCAACATCGTCGATTCCGACGTTATCGACGAGGAAGACACGCGGGTGGTGGTCTACGACTTCGGCGGCGGTTTCATCCGCATCGAGAAGCGCAAGGGAGTCGCTCCCAACGGGCTGGAAGGCTCTCTGATGCGCATCACGGTCACCCGCGAGCGATAGGTTTAAGGTTTAAGGTTTAAGGTTTAAGGTTTAAGGTTTAAGGTTTAAGGTTTACGGCATGGCTAAATTTTTCTGACACTTACTATAAATAAATTGGAAGCGGCCCCCCGGAAGGAAGGCCGCTTCTGCTATTTGTGTTTATCAGGTATCTCTTATTTAGTGACTCTTTCGAGCCAGCCGAGCATGGCGAACATCACGCCCATCGAAATGACGCAGACGGAGAGGAACACTGTCCATGCCACCCAGATCGGGCAGGAGTTATAGATCAGCGGGCCGATCCAGAGAAGGAGGTTGCCCACAGCCGTGGCGCCGAGCCAGAGGCCCTGGCAAAGACCCTGCAGATGCTTGGGAGCTACTTTCGACACGAACGAGAGTCCGAGGGGCGAAATGAAGAGCTCGGCTACAGTGAGGAAGAAATAGAGCACGAAGAGCACCCAGGGGCCGGCTTTCATAGTTTCGGCCGCTGCGGGAGCAAGCTGCTTGAAGGCTTCGGCCGAGGGATATCCCATGTAAGCGGAGAAGATGGAGAGGAAGAGATAGGCGATTCCGGCCAGACCCATGCCGATGGCGATTTTCTTGGGAGTCGAGATCTCCTTGCCGCGGCGCGAGAGGGAGCTGAAGATCCACATCACAACCGGAGTGAGGATAATCACATAGAAGGGGTTGAGAGCCTGCCAGATTTCAGGAGCCACGGAGCTTGTCTGCACGAAGTCGCGGGCGAAGAGCGAGAGCGACGTGCCGTTCTGATGGAACGAGAACCAGAAGAAGATCGCGATACCGAGCACTGCGAAGAGGGCATACATGCGCTGGCGGATTTCTTTTGCCATGGCGGCCTTCTCCTGAGGAGTATACTTCACGCTTTCCTCTTTCTCCTTGCGTGAGGGAGTGGGGAGCGATTTCTTGGTGGCAATGAAGATGCCGAGGGAGATCAGCATGGCGGCCACCGAGGCGATAAACGAATAGTGGATGCCGGTGTTGAACACCTTCAGATATGTGGTGCAGAATTCGGAAACGCCTGTGGTGGCGTTGCCTCCTACCTGCGTGATGAGGGCGTAGAGGTTGTTGAGGTTTTCGGTGTTCATGCTGTCGGTCTCGCTCAGATATTGATGGCAAAGAGCGGGGAGCGAAGCATTGTAGGCGAATCCGTTTTCGCCGAGCCACCAGCTGCGGAGCAACGGGGCGACGAAGGGGGCGATAAGGCCGCCGATGTTGATGAACACGTAGAAGATCTGGAAACCGGCGTCGCGCTGCGAACTATAGCGGGGATTGTCGTAGAGCTGGCCCACGATCGCCTGGAGGTTTCCCTTGAAGAGGCCGTTGCCGAAGGCTATGAAGAAGAGGGCGGCGCAGGTGAGCGTCAGCAGCCAGGTCTGGTTTCCTTCGGTGGCGAAGATCGGGAACGCGAGCACGACATATCCGAGCGTCATTACGACGAGACCCCAGATGATGGTGCTCTTGTAGTTTTGCGTTTTGTCGGCGATCACACCTCCCACGAGGCTGAGGATGTAGATACCGGCGTAAAAGAAGGAGTAGATGAGAGCCGAGGTCTCCTCCGAGAGCCCGAATTTCGAGCAAAGGAAGAGCACCAGCACGGCGTTCATGATGTAATAGCCGAACCGTTCTCCCATGTTGGAGAGGGCGGCGGGCAAAAGGCCTTTCGGATGGTTTTTAAACATTGATATGGATTTAAGGGTTAGAATTTCTTTCAGTGTCGAGGGCTTTGAAGGCGCGGGCGTAGTCGCGGATCTGGCGCACCATGGCCACGAGGCCGTTGCTGCGCGTGGGCGACAGATGCTCGCTCAGCCCGATGCGGTCGATGAAGTAGAGGTCGGCGCCGAGGATCTCGTCGGGGGTGCGGTCGTTGAGCACCCTCATCAGCAGCGCCACGATCCCTTTCACGATCAGCGCGTCGGAGTCGGCCTCGAAGTGGATGCGGCCGTCGGGAAGCTGACTGGCAGCGATCCATACGCGGCTCTGGCATCCCTCGATCAGCTGCTTCGGCGTCTTGTCGGCTTCCGGATAGGGGGGAAGCGTCGAGCCAAGCTCGATGATATATGCGTAGCGGTCCATCCAGTCGGTCAGACCTTCGAATTCCTCAATTATTTCCTCTTGAGTCTCGTTGATGCTTGCCATTTTTTCAAGTCTTTTTCGCTGGCCGGACCTCCGGAAAGGCCCAACCGATTACAAAGGTAAGAAAAAATAGCCAAAAAAACATGCTCTTCCCCCAATTTTTAGACAAATTTCTTTTTCATCCGGCCCCCGACTATCCGCGGAGATGTTTTTAAACATGCTCTTAATAATTGCAAAATATTTGCAGGTTCGGATTAAAAGGGTTAACTTTGCGGTGCAAAAGGAGATTTATCTAATGGACTCTTTCACGGGAGTCTGTTATTTTTTTTATGTTTTGTGAAACCTTAAGATTTCCTTTGTCGGCCGGTGTCGCAACAGCCGCGCAGAGACGAAGGAAACCGAAAAAATCAGAATAACAATGGCAAATTATCTCACACAGGAAGGCTACAACAAAAAAATGGAGGAGCTGGCCGCTCTTGAGGCTCAGCGTCCGATGATCAAGCAGGCCATCGCGGAAGCCCGCGACAAAGGCGACCTCTCGGAAAATGCGGAATACGATGCCGCCAAGGAGGCCCAGGGCATGCTCGAAATGAAGATCGCCAAGCTCAAGGAGCTCGTGGCTTCGGCCCGGATCATCGACGACAGCAATCTCAACACGGAAGAGGTGCAGCTTCTCAACAAGGTCACCATCAAGAATGTGGCCAACGGCATGCAGATGACTTATACGATCGTCACCGACAGCGAGGCCAATCTGAAAGAGATGAAGATATCGCAGTCCACTCCCATCGCCAAGGCGCTGATCGGCCACAAGGTGGGCGACAAGGTGCAGGTGCGCGTGCCCGCAGGTCTCGTTGACTTCGAGATCATCAAGATTGAAATCTGAGAACCCATTCCAAAAGACCGGAAGTCATGACTATTTTTTCAAAAATCATCGCCGGGGAGATTCCCTGCTACAAGGTGGCTGAAAACGACAAGTTTTTCGCCTTTCTCGATATCAATCCCGTCAACTGGGGGCATACTCTCGTCGTGCCGAAGCGCGAGACCGACTATATCTTCGACATCTCCGACGAAGAGCTTGCGGAGATGATCGTTTTCGCCAAGAAGGTGGCGAAGGCTCTGAAAGCAGTGATGCCCTGCCGCAAGATCGGCGTCACGGTGCTCGGTCTCGAAGTGCCTCATGCCCACATCCATCTCGTGCCGCTGCAGAAAGAGGGCGACATGGACTTCAGTAACAAGATATCCGACCCCGATCCGGAGCGCATGGCCGACATCGCCGCCAAAGTCGCAGCCGAGTTCGGGAAATAAAAATCGGCGGAATTTCAACTTTTCGGCTCCGGAGTATCATAATTGATGCTCCGGAGTTGTTATATTATTAGAGAACTGTTCTCTCGGATATTGCTTAAAACAGAAAGATATATACCCAAAATGGAAAATTTCAAATTCTGCTCCCCGACGGAGTTTATATTCGGGCGCGGCGTCGAGAAAGAGACGGGCGCTGCCCTGGCGCGTTTCGGCGCCTCGAAAGTGATGATCGTTTACGGTTCGGACCGCGCGGAACGCACCGGCCTGATGAAAAGAATCACCGACTCCCTCGTGGAGGCCGGCATAGGATATGTGAAATTCGGCGGCATTCAGCCCAACCCCACGGCCGAAAGCGTATATAAAGGAATCGCCGTGGCCATGGAGGAGAATGTCAACTTCATTTTGGCGGTAGGCGGCGGCAGCCCGATCGACGCCGCCAAGGGGATCGCCCTCGGCGCCGTCTATCCCGGCGATTTCTGGGATTTCTATTGCGGAAAAGCAAAACCGCAGTTCGCCCTTCCGGTCGGAGTGGTGCTCACGATTCCGGCCGCCGGTTCGGAGGGAAGCGGCAACTCGGTGATCACCAACGAGAAAACGCATCAGAAGATTTCAGTGCGCTATCCCGAGATTCTGCGTCCGCGTTTCGCCATAATGAATCCGGAGCTTACCTTCTCCCTTCCCTGGGAGCAGACTGCATACGGAGTGGTAGACATGATGGCGCATATCTACGAGCGCTATTTCTCCAACACCACCGGCACCGAACTGGTCGACTCCTATTCGGAGGCAATCCTGCGCGACGTGATGGACGAGGCCCTCACCCTCAAGCTCGATCCGGAAAACTATGACGCCCGCGCCAATGTGATGTGGGCCGGAACGCTTGCCCACAACGGCCTTTGCGGCGTAGGCAAGGAGGAAGACTGGGCCTCCCACCGTCTCGAACATGAGATTTCCGCCTTCTATGGTGTGGCCCACGGAGCCGGCCTCGCGGTGATGATCCCCGCATGGATGGAATTCTGCGCCTCCCGCAATCCCGACAAGCTCTGGCGGTTCGCCATCAACGTGATGTCGGTCAATCCCGCAGGAAAGACCACCGACGAGATAATCGACGAAGGAATCTCGAACCTGATCAACTTCTATCACGATCTCGGTCTGGTAACCTCGCTTCCCGAGCTGATCGGCAAAGAGCCCGACATCGACATGATGGTCAAATCGCTCGAACGCAACGTGGGCAAGACCCTCGGCTGCTATGTGCCCCTCTCGATGGACGACTGCCGCGAAATCTACCGCCTCGCCTGCAGAGAGAAACAGGATTGAGAATACCGACAACCAACACAACCAACACGCTGATTCCGGATGGCAACTCACATAAAAATCGACAACTTCATCAAAATCTATGAGCAGAGCTTCATAGAAAACTGGGATCTCCCGGCGCTCACCGAATACACCACCGGGAAGACCATGAACTATAGCGACGTGGCCACTGCCATAGCCAAGATCCATCTCATCTATGAGATGGTCGGGCTGCGCAAGGGGGACAAGGTGGCCGTATGCGGCAAGGACTCCGTCAACTGGGTGCTTGTCTATATGGCGACCGTGACATATGGCGCCATAATAGTGCCGATATTGGCTGAGTTCAATCCGGTCGACGTGACCCATATCGTCAACCACAGCGAGGCGCGCCTCTTTTTCTGCACGCGCTCCGTGTTCGAGCCGATGGAGCCCGAGGCCCTTCTCAATGTGATGGGTGTGATCGCAATCGACGACTTCCATCTGCTTTACGAAGTGCCGGAAGCGGAGATTTCCAAGGCGGTGCGCCTGCTCAACAGGCGCTTCCGCCGCCGTTATCCCGACGGATACACCTCGGAACATGTGCATTATCCCGACATTCCCAATTCCGAAGTGCGCGAGATCAACTATACGTCTGGCACCACAGGCTTCTCCAAAGGAGTGATGCTCACCGGGGAGAACCTTGCGGGCAACGTCTGCTTCGGACGCGACACGGAGCTGCATTTCCGCTCCTCGCGTGCGCTGGCGTTTCTTCCTTTGGCACATGCCTACGGCTGCGCCTTCGACATGCTGACCCCTCTGGCCGTCGGATCCCACATCACGATCCTCGGCAAACTTCCCTCGCCCAGAATCCTGATAAAGGCATTCTCCGAAGTCAGGCCGAATCTCGTGATCTGCGTGCCGCTGATTCTCGAGAAGATCTACAAGAACCAGATTCTTCCCCTGATATCCAAAGGGGCGATGCGCTGGACTCTCGCCGTTCCCTTCCTCGACTCCTATATCTACACCAAGATCCGCAAGAAACTGATCGCCGTTTTCGGCGGCGAATTCGAGGAGGTGATAGTAGGGGGCGCCCCGCTCAACCATGAGGTGGAGGATTTCCTTCACCGATGCAAGTTCCCCTTCACCGTGGGTTATGGCATGACCGAATGCGCGCCGCTTATCAGCTACACTCCCTGGCGCGAATTTATTCCCGGATCGTCGGGGCGCACGCTTCCCGACATGGAGACCAAGGTGGTGAGCGAGGATCCGGAGAGGATTCCCGGAGAGATCTGCGTGAGGGGGGTCAACGTGATGAAGGGATATTTCAAGAACAAAGAGGCCACCGACGCCGTGATGGACTCCGAGGGATGGTTCCACACCGGCGACATGGGCACCCGCTCGGCCGACGGCACCCTCTTCCTGCGCGGCCGCTACAAGACTATGATCCTCACCTCGTCGGGACAGAACATCTATCCCGAAGAGATCGAGGCCAAGCTCAACAACATGCCCTTCGTGGCTGAGAGTCTGGTGGTGGAGCGCGACGGCAAACTCGTGGCGCTCGTCTATCCCGACTACGAGGCGCTCGACCGCTTCGACGTCTCGGTGAGCTCGCTCGACTCCACGATGGAGAACATCCGCAAGGAGCTCAACAAGCTCGTGGCTCCCTACGAGCAGATCCGGAAGATCATCCTAATGCCGACAGAATTCGAGAAAACGCCGAAGCGCTCCATCAAGCGCTTCCTCTACACCCGCTGACCCCTGACCCGCCGTAGATTTGCAGATTTAGATATTTATCGCTATTTTTGCAATAAATTTTATATAAAATTAACAAATGGGAAACTCGGCCTCCGATTCAGGAACTCCTGCCAAGACCGGTGCGGTCATGGTTCTTTATAATCCCGATTGGTCTCTGACCGACAAGGCTATCAAAGCTATCTCTCAACAGGTTGATACTTTGTGTCTTGTCGATAACTCTGTCTCAGATAGTAACGCTCGGTTTCGGGATATGGATTGCATAGTCTATCTCCCGCTCCATGCAAATCGAGGAATTGCAGCAGCCCAGAACGCGGGAATTAGGGAACTGATAGCCAGGGGCGTCGACCTAATCTTTTTCATAGATCAGGACTCGGTAGCCGGATCCGATGTTGTCTTAAAACTGACCGAAGCCTGTTCACTACTGCAAGATCACGGAGTCAGGATTGCTGCTTTAGGCACCCGCGCCATAAACTCACAGACAGGTCTGCCGTATGCACCCAAGTCACTGGAACTTGGATCTCCAAAAGAGCTTGTTGGATCGGGTATGGCTGGGAGCATTAACGAAACATATTCAGTCATTTCCTCGATTTCCATGATTCCGACCGAAGCCTTTCTGGAAGTTGGAGGCTTTGATGAGGCTTTATTTATCGATGGCGTCGATCACGAATGGTGCTGGCGGGCCTGGCATTCCCACAAGCGGCGGACCTTTATAGTTGAGAGCGCGCACATTAGCCACATGCTTGGCGAAGGCGACCGCCGGATTGCCTCACACAAAATCTCAATTCCTGCCACGTTCCGATTATATTATCAATTTCGCAACTATCTTTGGTTGCGCAGGCGCGATTATGTTCCATCTTTCTGGCTGCGAAAAAATGGCCGCAAATATATAATAAAGGCTTTTTATTTCCCTATAATGGTCGCACCGCGTTTAAGCAATCTGCGCAACATAGTGCGCGGGCTTCGCGACGGTATGCGCCCGAAAGGCCCGACATCCAGATGGCCGCGGTTTGATTGAGAATTCATTTTATCTTTTGATCCTGAGTTTCTTTGTTGCCATTGAGATTATCTCGAGGGCTAACGCATCTTTTTGTATTAATAAAATTCCGAAATATACGGTGGTGCCGATTAGAATTCCGACAGTTAGACGCCACACTATTGACACCGGCACGAATGTCCACGCAAACACGGCGAGTCCCATCATAATGGCGGCAAAGATATATTTTGGCGTAAACATGTCGGTGAATTTGAAAGGATACGACTTACGCCCCATTATAAGTTGCGTCACAACAACGGTGACATCGGCAATCAGAGTTGCGACTGCGGCTCCTGTGGCGCCATAGTCTGGAACTATTAAGAAATTCAGGATCATATTGACAGCTGCGCCTATAGATACGCTTGCTATCACAATGTTAACCCTGTCCATCGGATAGAGCACTTGCATTCCCATAATATTAGTAAGACTGACAAGCAGTATCACGGGAGCGTTAAGATATAGCACCGGAATCGATGGCATATACTCATTGCCGCAGAAAATAAGTGTGACGGGCACCGCAAGAATGCTCAACCCTACAATCATAGGCAACGACAACGCCAATGTCACTTTCAGCGACTTCCTGATGACCGAAGAAAAGCCGGCCATATCTCCATTCTGAATCAGATTGGAGCATCTCGGCAGCAATACTATTCCCAAAGAGGAAATGAGCGTCAGCCCGATATGCGTGATTTTGGTGCCCGCAGTAAAGTATCCGACCTCTTCATCTCCGGAGAGAAAACCAAGCATTATAGAATTAAGGTGCAACGACAGGTTGGTGATCAGATTCAGCACAAACACCTGGAGTGCAGGTTTGATATGGCGGCTGACGTTTAGTTCCTTGAGCCTGATTAAGTTGTAATTGAGATATTTCCGGAGATGCAGGAAGTTTATAAGATTATTGCCGACCGTGAATCCGACCAGAATTATGCCATAAATCAGTATGTCGGAACTGTCGCGAACGAAGATAAAGAGGGCAGCGGTTGTAATTGTACGTATTATAATTGCCCTTATAGTAATGAACTTGAAGTCTTCAATGCCCTGATAAAACCAATTGACACCAATGGTGTTAAACAAGATACTGAGACTCAGAATATAAAACAGTGAAGCCTGTCGGTGAATCTGCGGCACGAATTCTGCAAGAATCCATACTGTCATATAGCCGACAACGCAGAGAACCATGCTCAAGAGCATGAGTTCCAGAGTAGTCTTGTCTCTCGACAGTTTATCATCGCGGTATTTGGCCACCTCCCTGACGGCATACATCGGTATGCCGAGATTTGTGAGGAGCACAATATATCCGACAATTGAATTAAGGAAATTGACCGCTCCAATACCTTCGGGCAGCAGTACGCGGGCGGCATAAGGGAAAGTTATCACCGGGCATAGAATTGCGGTGAGTGTGTTTATTCCGTATAGAATTACGTTTCCTTTAACCGATGCCATTGAAAAATATATTGTCGGGTCGCATGAAAGGATTATCCTTATGCGAGTTTATAATTTTGAGAACATTCCAGACCAAAGTCCGCGGAAAATCGCTCCGAGTTTTTCGCGCTTAGAGTCTTCGAAGCGAATGATCTGCCATCCGCGCCTGAAAAAATAGATTTTCATGTGGTATAGCCATTCTCGCAGCGCTTCGCGGTTGTGCAGGTTACGAAACATTTTCAGTCCGTTGCGATTAAGATAGTATAGACGCATAGGAGAATAGCAATTCACGTCATGCCCTTTTATCATCGTATGGTATCCCAGCTGATGGTTAAGCACCGCATCGTTGAATTGCATCACCTGAATCCCCTCCCTATGGGCGCGGATAGCGTATTCCGTATCAATGGAATCAATGAAGAAGTCCTCATTGAACAATCCGACTTTTTTAATGACGCTCATGGGATAAATCGCTCCGGAATTGATATACAGGCGGCGGCGCTCGCAGGGCTTGTCGGTGCTGCGGACATTGTTGATTCTCGGCGCAAAAATATGGTTCTGGTCGTAACCCTCTACAAACGCCTTATAGCCGGCAAAGTCCTCCCATCGAGAGTCTTGATCCATGGATAGCAAGTGAGTGTAGCCGTTAGTCCGTGCATATTCCACTGCGCGGTTCAGCGGATAGGCGATACCTGAATTACGGCCGCCGCCCATCCTTACGATACGGTTTTCATATCCTTCAGGCACCAGCGCCGCAACCTCTGAATGGCTCAGGGGGCTGTTTTCCCATATCAGCAGAGTGTCGACACCGGATATAAAGCTGGCAATATTCTCTCTTACCTCTGCGATACGAGGGTTGTAGACTATGATTATTCCACAGATTTTCATCCTTCCTTTATTTGCGGTGACCATGCAGTAATTTTTGACGGAATTCAGCCGAATAGAGGGATTTCACCATAGAGGTGGGCATCATCCTTAACATATATCTAACCAGAGGATAGATATTGCGCCAGCTGCAGGGCCCGTAAAGTTTGCGTATGCCGCTAACATAGATGGCGAACTCGTCGTTTCTTGACGACTGTCTGCCTCGGCGGGCCAAAGTAGTGGTGTCACGACGAAAACGCAGCGTAAGTTCCGTGAGATTGGTGATTCGGATGCCGTGTGCCAGACAGTCATACCATAAGGCCAGATCCTGACTAGTGCGATGAGTCTCGTCATATCTAAGACCGGATCCGAATACCATGTTCCGGCGGATCATCACGGTGGAGTGAGCCAGAGGATTGGCTTTGCAGATATAGTGGCGCACTACATTCTCGTCAACAGGATATGTGCGCGTGCCCAGGTCTTCACAATTTTCATTGAATTCCCGGATGCTGCCTCCCAACACCCCGACTTCAGGGTGTCGCTCCATATATTCTTCCTGAAGCCGGAACCGACACGGCATTGAGATGTCGTCGGAATCCATGCGGGCGATATAATCGCCTGTGCATGCCTCAACACCTTTGTTAAGCGATTTTGGAAGCCCCAGATTCACCTCGTTACGCAACAGTTTCAAACGATTTCCCACCTTCCCCCTGAAAGTTTGTATCGTTGAGTGAAGCTCTTTCGACAACGGTCCGTCTTCTACTATTACGATCTCATCGGGTTTACGCTGTTGGTCTTCCCATATGCTTTGCAGTGATCTACGCAGGTTTTCCGGTTTCTCGGAAGCGTAGACAGACATCAATACTGATATAGTCGCCATATCATTTGTCTCGTTTTGTTATCGCCGACACATCGATGGCAGCGAGTTGCCTGACATCGTCGTAGACAGTGTCAAACCATATTTTTTCTCCATTGTCTGAAAAACGCGGATGTAAATCACACCGGGTTTGCCGGTCATATTTAAGTCCGTGATAGATTTCAAGCAATGGAATGATTGTGTGGTTTTTCAGGTTTAGAAGCGTGAGATGCTGCATGCGGCTCCTGTCGGGGTAAGAATCAAACACTACCCAGTTTCCATGCACGCTCGGATGGCCATCGCCCTGTCCGAGGGCATTAGCCTCTTCGCATGGAGTAATCAGGCCGTTTTCCGTGTCAATAAAGTGGAAGCCGTCGGTGTCTTTATGCCTGAAGTATCCGAACAGTGTGTGTTCATCAACCCAAACCATGTGGCTCACCATGCCGTAGTCGGCAAGAACCTTCAAATTAGAGTAATCGCTGAGAATGAGACGGTCGTGTCTGCGGCCATTTTCATACCACCGATGAATGAATATGAATTTAGAGCCCGAAGGGGATGCCATGACATGATTCAGACAATGGCGTGCATTTGCCGGGCCGCTTTCAGATTCTGTGTTTACAACATCCAGAAGCGTGTGAACCATTTCTACCTTTCCATCGGTCAGACTCACTCTCTTTATGCCGTCGTGTGCCAGATCGGCAAGTTCGGCATCAGTCATTTTCGGAAGGTTGCGGTAGCCGTAATCCGGCTGCAATGCCGTGATTCGGCGTGGATTCACCGACAGATAACTGTCGTGGCCGACTAATTCCTGCACCGGCTCCGGCAAACATCCTCTCTCGGAACCATTTGTGGCATCACGTATCACGGCGCAATAGCGATCATTACGGCAGTCATTGTATATCAGTGTGTTGTCGTCTATCCACAACATGCGAGCACCCTGTTGCCAGTTATAGGAGGCAGTTTCTCCTATCTTAATGTCGCTACCTGTTGCATAAGTTCTTACATGCAGTTCGACGGGCACTGATGCTTCAGGAAGCCGAGAGGTATCAATACCCGGAACATGAAAGGCAATCCGTCCATTGCGTTCCGGGCTGCGGTCATAATAGCCGTAGAATGACATCCCTTCGGGTACGCAAGATTCAATGGCTCCGCATCGAGGATCCAACACACGAAACTTGTATGGTTTGCGGTATAGCATGGCATTCAGCGTGACATAAGCGCGCTTAACTGATCGCTTCAGCCCGGGAGTTGCCGACAGCAACCGGGCCACGATTCTCTCTTTTGCTGAATATTGGCTCATAGGGTTCGTGTCATGGTATCGGTTGGTTACTTAATAGCAGCATGGTGCTCCCCATGTGATAGATTATTATCAAGAGCGGAACAACCATAAGCAAATAATAGTGTTTACGGCTTATCAACGGGAACATCGCCACTGCGAAAATATTGACAGACGCGAACATTTCCCCCATTCGGGTCTGAAGCACCGGAATATCTCCCAGTAGCAGAAAACACATTTGGGAAATGGTGTATAGTATTATGCATACTACAGCATAGGGGTATCGGGTCTGTATCGTCTTTATCTTCCAGATCATTACCAGTCCAACCAGACACTCAAACACTCGCATGGGGCCAATTGTAGATCCGACATATTCCTTTGAACCAAGATAGTTGCCCATGTACATGTCTACGATCTTCAGCGGAATATAGCGCGAGAATACGCCAATCTGGATACCGGCCAGTCCGCATAACAGTGCCCCAAGAAGAAGCGCTCCCCAGATGTAACGGTTGATATTTTTTCTCGGCAAGAAATACAACGGTATGAATACGACAGCAGAATTATGGAAGAGCAGCGCGACTATTGCCAACGGGAAATATACATACCATTTGCGTTCGGATATATATCGCAATGCGAACAAGAAAATCGCTATCGCTACAGCGGCACGAATCTGGATGAGGTCATGAAGCACGAAGAAGTAGCTGATATACACCAGCATGGAAATCAGAACATTAGGGGAGTTCCTGAGGATTGCATACAAATGGAATCCGCAGGATAAAATGGCATATATTCCCAGAAGGAACAGGAAATTAGGCGACACTTGACATATCCAGCCGTAAGTCAGCTCCATCTCCTTGTGCATGTTGCGGCTGCCGTTCATCTCGTAAACGCGCTCATACATCATATAGTCGGGAACCTCTTCCGACTTGTATACGCAGAACAGCACCATTATAATCAGAAGCACAGTAAATGAAGCATAGACTGCCTTGCGTGTCTGTTTTGACAATCCTGCCAAAGCCTCATACTCGAGGTTGGGGGTTATGCGATGACTATAAGCGAGCCGACGACTGCCCAGCGGCAACGTCATTAGCACGGCCATTATAAGTATCACATAAAATATCGGTATCATCTTTTGTGCGACGTCTGTCACATATTTTTTCCGTCGTTTCCCCTATTCTTTAACGCCGACGTCTGAATAATATTATTTAGTTTCGCCTTTAGTTTAGGAGCAGGTCTCTAATAGTTCGGGGGTGACGCAGGAGCCGCATTATGTCGGCCTTGAATCCTGGCACCCCCGAATTTTAGACTAAACTCTTATTATTTTGTTATTTCCCTTTGCCGCAGCAGTTTTTGTATTTTTTGCCGGAGCCGCAGGGGCAGGGATCGTTGCGGCCCACCTTGGGCGCGGCTTTCGCGGGCTGGTTGGGCTTGGGAC
>SAMEA3663118__coassemble_266_pt1 | contig 18726 bp, 13 predicted proteins | sample SAMEA3663118__metabat2_high_PE_005 | metagenome-assembled genome bin SAMEA3663118 (sample SAMEA3663118) | pig gut metagenome | biome: pig gut; feature: pig-associated habitat; material: faeces | place: Denmark | collected 2012 | reverse complement strand
ATATCAATCTTAATTGCTTTTATTATGGGAAGAGCCTTTCATCATGATTACCGGCGCAGATGCATCTATCATATCACTATCAAAAAGCATCCCGACATGCCGGCTTTCGGCGCGCTTGCCGGAAATCTTCCGGATATACACATCGGCCGTTCGAAGCTCGGTCAAGTCATCGCCAACAATATCGCCCGCATCCCTGCGCTAAATCCCAAATTGAAAGTTCTCCAGTATGCCATAATGCCCGATCACATCCATTTGCTTATCTTTGTCACGGATACTATTGAACGCCATCTCGGGAATTATCTGGGAATGTTCAAGGTAAAGACCGGCCAGGATTATGCTTTGCTAACAGGCGTTCATAAAACAGTCTTCGAGGAGGATTTCTATGACTGCATCCTTTATCCGTCGAGATCTCTGGATCAGGTTTACCGCTATATCAAGGATAATCCCCGCCGGCTGGCCGTGCGCAAAGCTTATCCCGAATTCTTCAGGAAGGTCAATAATCTTAAAATCGGAGATCATGCTTTTCAAGCCTATGGCAATTTCCAGCTGCTCGACAACCCGTTTAAAGAACAGGTCATAGTCCACAGGGCCGACTCGCCGGAAATCCGCGAGCAAAACCGCCAGCTATGGCTCTATACCGGCTCCAACGGAGGTGTTCTCGTCTCCCCCTTCATCTCGTCTCGTGAGAAAGAGATATTCCGGGAGGCCGAGGCACTCGGAGCAAGATTTATAGTGCTCATAACAGAGACAATGGGCGAACGCTACAAGCCGTCGGGCCATTTTTTCTCCCTCTGCGAGCAAGGGCGCATGCTACTGCTCAGTCCCGTCTCGCTTCCCGACCGCGACGGCCAAGGCAATAAGCCGGTGACGCGCCGGCAGGCTCTCGCCCTCAATGAATTTTCGCGGATAATCTACGCCTATGCCCGGAAATTATAAGAGAATCGTTATGCCAGCCTAAAGCCTAAAACCTAAAGCCTATTCGGCTATCACACATACTTGCCGAGCATCGAGGCCAGGCGGTCGGAGGGTATTCCCCGGCGACCGGAATAATCCTCAAGCTGATCGCGGCCTATCTTCCCTATCGCAAAATATTTCGCCGCCGGATGTGCAATATAAAGCCCACAGATACTCGATGACGGTGACATCGCGCCATTTTCAGTCATAGTAACGCCAATCTGCCCCAACGGCAATATTTTCGCTATCTCAAGATTCAGGAGCTGGTCGGGCAGTGAGGGATAACCCACTGCCGGACGAATTCCGCGATACTCCTCGCGTTTGAGTCTTTCAGCATCAAAACCTTCATCCTGCGCATACCCCCAGAGCTGCGTGCGCACAAGCCAATGCTGACACTCGGCAGCCGCTTCCGCAAACCGATCGCCAATGGTCTGTGTCAGTATCGGGTCGCCGCAATCGCACTCTCCTCCGTCGCAGTCATGATCAGGCACAGTCGCCGTCACCCCGAAGAAGCCGATGAAATCAGTGGCATCCTCCTTAATGTCGACTATATCGTGCGGGGCAACGAAGTCAGTAAGCGAAGGGCAGTATCCCTCACTATCTGCTTTCTGCGAACGAAGCATCGGCAAACGCATAAGCTTCCATTCGCTTTCCGAGGAATTTTCTGCTAAAGGCTCAGTCAGCACAACAATATCATCCTCTTCGCTCCAGGCAGGCAGGAATTTCACCACTCCCCTTGCAACCACCTTATCCTTCACCTTATCGAGCAAACGGCGCGCACGGCGGTAAAGTTCAAGAGCCTCATTCGCCTTCGCGCATTCCTCTTCCGGGAGCGATGATTTCCATTCCTCAACATCAGCTTCAGCCAGATCCCAAGGGAAAGTCTCGACAAATTTTCCGGTTAGTCTCCAGGCCAGGAAGAAATATCGCCAGTTGATCAGAGTGGCGATATCGGAGACCTTGAATTCGAGCGTCACCTCCTGACCGAGCGGAGTCGCCGGCGCAATCACCTCATGATTCCAGCTTACAGGCTGCGGATGTTTGCGGGCTTCCTCGATCGGCATCAATCCCGACTCCTTATCGTCACGGCCGGAAGAAAGCCGGTCATATTCCTCTTTCACAGAAGCGACATATTCTTCGCTCTCGGAAGGATCAAGCAGACGGGCAGCTATCACCGGATTTTGCGACGCATCGCGGGCATGGATAACCGGAAAGTCTACAAGCGGAGCAAGTTTCAGGGCCGTATGAAGCGGAGAGGTGGCCGCTCCTCCGACTATCAGCGGCACACGCAATCCCCGTTCCTCCATCAGTCGCGCCACAGCGGCCATCTCCCCGAGCGAGGGAGTGATCAGACCCGATAGGCAGACTATATCAGCCTTTTCTTCGACAGCCGCATCGACAATTCTTTCGGCCTCCACCATCACACCGAGATCCACCACCCGGAAGTTATTGCATTCCAGCACGATTCCCACAATATTCTTCCCTATGTCGTGGACATCCCCCTTTACAGTTGCGATTACCACCGTTCCGCGGCGGGGAGCGTCGGCCTCCGTGTCGCTCTTCATCAGCGGACGAAGCAGTTCTACCGCCTCTTTCATGGTTCGGGCAGTCTTGACGACCTGCGGCAGAAACATGCGGCCGTCGCCAAAACGGCGTCCAACCTCCTCCATGCCGCCCATCAACGGACCGTTGATGATCTCCGCCGGAGTGGCGCCTTCCGAAATTTTTTCCCGGATGTCGGCTTCGATAAATTCCCCGTTGCCATCTATTATCGCCTCCTCGATCCGAGAGTCGACGGGTATCAGGCTGCGGTCGGCCGGTTTCTCTTTCTTACCTCCCTGCGAAGCCTTCCCTTTCTCCGGAAGATGCGACATTGCATAAACCGACAACTCCTCAAAAGCTTCCGGCCGACGCGCAAGAATCACATCGTCGAGGAGCTGACGCAATCCCTCTTCTATATCTTCATATTTCAGTCTTGCGGCCGGATTTACAATGGCCATGTCCATACCGGCCTTGCGGGCATGATGAAGGAAGACCGCATGCATTGCCTTGCGGAGCGGATCATTTCCGCGGAATGCGAAGGAAAGGTTGCTCACGCCGCCGCTCACCATCGCCCCGGGAAGATTCTGTTTAATCCATTCGGCGGCCCTGATGAAATCCCGCGCATAATAGTTATGCTCTTCTATGCCGGTGGCGATAGCCATTATATTCGGATCGAAGATGATGTCGCAGGGATTGATGCCGGCCTCGGTCAGCAGACGGTAGCTCCGTCCGCAAACCTCGATCTTGCGTTCGAACATGTCTGCCTGCCCCTTCTCGTCGAAAGCCATGACAACCATCGCGCCTCCGAGTTCTGAGATCCGTTTTGCCTTGCGCAAAAATTCCTCCTCCCCCTCCTTGAGAGAGATGGAATTGACAATCCCCTTCCCCTGCAGAGCCTTAAGTCCGCGCTCGATCACCTCCCAATTGGAGGAATCTATCATCACCGGTACACGGGCCACATCAGGCTCCGCACCGAGCATATTGAGAAACCGGGTCATCTCGGCCGGAGCGTCAATAAGAGGATCGTCAAGATTGACATCCACTACCATCGCACCGTCGGCCACCTGCTTGCGGGCTATCCGGATCTCCTCTTCATTATTCTTCTCCCCTATCAGACGAAGGAACTTGCGCGATCCGGCCACATTGCAGCGTTCGCCGACCACCACAAAACCATCGGAAGAGCTTAGCGGCTCGAGGCCTGAGAAATGCGAACCGGGAGCAACTAAGGCAGGATGATGCACTTTTGCCACCGAAATCATCTCTTTAAGCTTGCGGATATGATCGGGAGTAGTTCCGCAGCAGCCGCCGACAATGTTGACGACCCCATCTTCGAGAAGCGGACGAACCGCCTCCGCGAAGAGCTCGGGGGTGGCTGAATATTTTCCGTCGATATCGGGAAGACCGGCATTGGGATGGCAGCTTATGTGGAATGGAGCCGTCGCAGCAAGACGCCTCACATGGCTTTCGATCTCTTCAGGACCGAAAGAGCAATTCAGTCCGAGTGTCACCACTTCAGGGAAAGTGGAAAGAGAAACGACAAGCGCTTCGAGAGTCTGACCGGAAAGCACCCTGCCCGATTTGTCGGAGACAGTGGCCGAAACCATCACCGGCAATTCCTTGCCAAGGCGACGCATGGCGCGGCGCGCCCCCTCTATCGCCGATTTAAGATTGATAGTGTCGAAACAGGTCTCAAGCAGAATCAGATCGACTCCACCTTCTATAAGGGCGCCGATCTGCTCGTCGAAGACATCTGCAAGCAGATCGAAGTCTACATCGCGGAGCGCTGGGTCGGTGACATCAGGGCTCATCGAGGCTGTATGACCCGTAGGCCCCACCGAACCGGCCACAAGAACCCGTCGGCCTGCCGCGTCGGCAACCTTCCGCGCGATCTCCGCACCCTTCCGGGCTATCTCGCCAACACGGCCGCTCATGCCGTAATCGGCCATCGAAAGCCTGTTGGCATTGAACGTGTTGGTCTCTATGATGTCGGCGCCGGCTTCGACATATTCCTTATGGATGGCGGCGATCTCCTCAGGATGCGTCAGACACAGAAGATCGTTCCCTTCAAGTCCGCGCCGCTGAATCATCGTGCCCATAGCCCCGTCGAGAAGAAGCACCCGCTTCTCCATCAGGCTCCGGAATTCCGCTTTTCTCATATCCTTTTGTTTTTACCTGCTTTTGAACCTGCGATTTTATTATCAGAACACTTTCTTCACCACTTTCGAGATTCCCTCGGAAAGCGACATGGTGTAATAATGGATTCCCGGAACTCCGTGGGCGATAAGGTCGCGACTCTGCTCCACGCACCATCTCACTCCGATTTCCGAGGCCTCGGCATCGCTTTTCGCTTTGCGCAGCTCGGAAGCCAATGCTTCCGGCAGCTCCGTGCGAAACACTTTCGGAAGCACATTGAGCTGTCGGAGTTTGGAAATCGGTTTCAGCGCCGGAATGATAGGTACCGTGATTCCTTCCGCCCGGCAACGCTCCACGAAATCATAATATTTCTGATTGTCGAAAAACATCTGGCACAAGAAATATTCCGCGCCGTTTTCCTGCTTCTTCCTCATATAATATATATCCGACTCGAAATTGGGGGCCTCTTCGTGGCGTTCGGGATAGCATGCCATTCCGTAAGAAAACGGAATATGAATTCCCTGAATGCGGGTATCGTCGACGCCCTGGCCGAGATTGAAGTCGTTTACCTGCAGCTGCAGACCCATGGCGTGCTCATGGTAATCTTCCGGATTGCCGCTCAGATCGCCCGGAGTCTTGTCATCGCCGCGAACGAGAAAGAGATTGTGGATGCCGAGGAAATTGAGGTCGAGAAGAGCATATTCGGTCTCCTCCTTCGAAAACCCACGGCAGATGATATGGGGAACAGTGGTGATGCCGTATTTGTTCTGGAGCGCACCGGCGATTGCGACGGTGCCGGGGCGCTTGAGCACGCTTACTCGTTTCAGCATGCCGTTGGGCATAGGTTTATAGACATATTCGCTGTGATGGGAGGTGATGTTGATGAATTTGGGATCATAATCACGCAGACTCTCGACTATGTCATAGATCTTATGGATGCTGTTGCCGCGCAACGGAGGCAGGATTTCAAAGGAAAACACCGGCGAACCGCCCGGCTGATAATATTCGGGTACTTTCATATTCATCGTGCTGACTTGGTGGATAAAGCCTGCTTCAGGTCGGCGATGAGATCTTCCGGATCCTCAAGGCCGATGGAGAGGCGGATCACTCCGGGACGGACATCCATCTCGCGGCGCATCTCTTCGGAGATCGTGCCGAAGATTGTGGAATAAGGATGGATTGCGAGGCTCTTGTTGTCGAAGAGATTGGTGGCGCGGCGGAAAAGCTGCAGATTGTCGATCAGACTGCGGCATGCAGCCTCGTCGGCGAGTTCGATGGTGATCATGGCGCCGAAACCGCCGTAGAGTTCTTTGGCAATCTGATGGAAGGGATTATCCTCCAGTCCGGGATAGTTTACTCTTTTCACAGCCGGTTCCTGCTTCATTGCCTTGGCAACCCGCAATGCCGACTCCTCTTCGCGAGCATAGCGGAGCTCCATGCTTTCGAGGCCGAGCAGCTGCATATATGCCGCATGAGGATTCATATAGGCGCCAAGGTTGAAGAGGATGTCGCTCTTCAGGCGCGCCGTGACATCGGGAAAGTTGCCGTAGTCGACCACAAGACCGCCGAGCGAAGTGGCGCCGCCGGAAACATATTTCGTGGAAGAGAGCACCTCGAAATCAATGCCGAGATCCTTTCCGGAGTAGAGGGTGAAGGGAATCATCGTGGTGTCGACAATCAGAGGCACCCCGTGACGGTGGGCGATCTCTGCCAGTTTGCGCACGTCGGCCACTTCAAGCTGCGGATTGGTCACCGATTCGAGAAATATGCAGCAGGTGTTGTCGCGCCATAACCTCTCCACTTCGTCGGGATCAGTGAGGTCGGCGAGAATCGACTCCACACCGAAACGCTTGAGGTTTTTCTCAAGAAGCAGATAGGTGTTGCCGAAAAGATGGCGGGAAGTCATGATGCTTTTCCCGGCGGCGGCAACTGCCATGAGCGCTCCGCAAATCGCCGCCATGCCGGAATTGACTGCCAGAACATACTCGGCTCCGGTCAGGTCGGCGACCTGCTTCTCCAGGAAAGTCACGGTCGGGTTGGTCACCCGCGAGTAATCGGGATAATCGCTGCGGCCGCAGAATGCGTCGGCCATGGAGTCGGCATCGGGAAATTCGAATGCCACCGTGTTGTAGACGGGCATCGAGATGCTGCCGTAGACATCAGGCTTCTGAAACTTTGCGCCTAAGATCTGAGATGACTTCTTCATTTTAATATTGCTATTGTTGACGGATAAAAAATGAAACTTTAGAAACTCACTCTGAAAAGTCTGAAATATGCCGGAAAAGCATAAAAAGCAGAATAAACTGCCGGCAACAGGGCTTTAAACCGCAAAATTAATAAATTTTCATGACAAAATAGCATCAGAATAAAATAAGGGCGCCCTCCCGATAAAGAAAGGCGCCTCCCGAAGAAGGAAAAGCGCCCTCCCGAAGAAAAGGGAGGACGCCTTTACTGTGCGGAAACCCCGCGGGTTCCGGTGTTTATCGGGTTCCGGTGTTAGCTTATGCGAGCGGGCAGCGGGGCTTCAGCTGCTTGAAGAAGTCGTTGCCCTTGTTGTCGACGAGGATGAAGGCCGGGAAGTCTTCTACCTCGATTTTCCAGATAGCCTCCATGCCGAGTTCGGGATATTCGAGCAGCTCGACGTTCTTGATGGAGTTCTGGGCGAGGATGGCTGCCGGGCCACCGATCGAGCCGAGATAGAAACCGCCATGCTTCTTGCAGGCGTCTGTCACCTGCTGGCTGCGGTTACCCTTGGCGATCATGATCATTGAGCCGCCTGCTGCCTGGAACTGGTCGACATAGGGATCCATGCGGCCTGCAGTAGTCGGGCCGAACGATCCTGAGGGCATTCCTTCCGGTTTCTTCGCCGGACCGGCATAATAGATCGGATGGTCTTTGAGATACTGGGGCATCGGTTCGCCGGCATCAAGGCGCTCCTTGATCTTGGCGTGAGCGATGTCGCGGCCCACGATGATTGTGCCGTTGAGCGAAAGGCGCGTCGAAACGGGATACTTGTCGAGCTCGGCGAGCACCTCTTTCATCGGGCGGTTGAGGTTGATCTTGATCACCTCTCCTTCGCCTGCCTTGCGCATCTCCACCGGGATGAGTTCGCCGGGGAATTCGTCGAGTTTCTCGATCCAGAGGCCGTCGCGGTTGATCTTGGCCTTCACGTTGCGGTCGGCCGAGCAGCTTACTCCCATGCCGACGGGGCAGCTGGCGCCGTGGCGCGGCATGCGGATCACGCGCACGTCATGGGCGAAATATTTACCGCCGAACTGAGCGCCGAGACCGATGCAGTGAGCTGCTTCGAGAAGCTCTTTCTCAAGCTCCACATCGCGGAACGCATGTCCATATTCATTTCCTTTGGTCGGAAGATTGTCGTAATATTTCACGCTTGCCTTCTTCACTGCGGCAAGGTTGGCCTCGGCTGATGTGCCGCCGATCACGAACGCGATGTGATAGGGAGGACATGCGGCGGTGCCCAGAGTCTTCATCTTTTCGATAAGGAAGGGCACGAGGGTCTTCTTGTTCAAGATAGCCTTCGTCTCCTGGTAGAGATAGGTCTTGTTGGCCGAACCGCCACCCTTTGCCACGAAGAGGAAATTATATTCGTCGCCCTGAGTGGCGTGGATTTCGATCTGGGCGGGAAGGTTGCAGCCGGTGTTGACCTCGTCATACATGGTCAGCGGCGCGTTCTGCGAATAACGGAGGTTGTTCTCGGTGTAGGTCTTGTAGACTCCGAGCGAGATTTTCTCCTCGTCATCGCAACCTGTCCACACCTGCTGTCCCTTGTAGGCGGCGCAGATCGACGTGCCGGTGTCCTGGCAGAAGGGAAGCACGCCCTTGGCGGCCACCTCGGCGTTGCGGAGCATGGTGAGAGCCACAAACTTATCGTTTTCCGAAGCCTCGGGATCATGAAGGATCTTGGCCACCATCTCGTTGTGCTCGCGGCGGAGCAGGAACGAGCAGTCGCGCGACGCAGCGTTGGCCAGCACGGTCAGCGCCTCCGGGTCGACCACGAGCATTTCGTGACCGTTCCAGTTTTCAACTTTTACGTAATCTTTGGTCAGAAGCCGATATTCAGTAGTGTCCGGCCCGAGGGGGAACATCTCCTGATAATGAAAAGGTTTTGTTGCCATTCCTTGTTGTTGATTATTTTTTGTGTTATTTCAGGCTGATTCCGACGGCGCTCCGGCTGTTGTCGATGCCCCGTCACTATTATTTCGCAAATATAATAAAAAAGTTTGAATGGAGCCGCCGCCGGAGAGATATACTTGCATATATTGGTGAAATTTTATAATTTTGCAGCGTGCATTTTGTGCGTCTCAAGGGCAACCCTGATGAGGCGCACCGTTGCGCACCGCATTTTCATTCCGGACCTCTCCGGAAAGCTTTCACTACGATGCAAAAGTAAATGGAATGGTTTGTGATGCGAGACCTCACCCGGCCCAACGCGCTGCTGCCCGCCTGGAAAAGGCTCGGCGCCGACGGTTTTGAGGTGTTTACTCCAATGGTGTGGAAGGTTATGCAGCGTGGCCGCAAACGCAGCAGAGTTCAGACGCCTCTGATCCATGACCTCCTCTTCGTTCATTCCGACCGCGATGCCCTCGACCCTAAAGTGGCCCGCATCCCGACTCTGCAGTATCGTTTCTTGAAAGGAGCCGGATATTGCCAGCCGATGACTGTCGACGAAAAGGAGATGGAACGCTTCATGCTCGCCGTCGCCAACGACAAATCGCCCCGCTTTTATGCTCCGGGTGAAATCACCGACAGCATGATCGGCCGCAAAGTGAGGATCGTCGGCGGACCGCTTAACGGCTTCATCGGCAATCTGCTGAGCGTGAAAGGAATGCGCACAAAGCGTCTTATTATCAGCCTCTCCGGCATGTTCTCCGCTGCCGTGGAAGTCGAAAACGATTTTATTGAATTTATCAAATAATGAAAATCACAAATCTTAAGCTGTCGGCCTTTGCAGCCGCTCTCTTGCTTCTGAGCTCCTGCTCATCGACAAAAGATATCAGCTATTTCCAGGACTTGCAGCCGGGTCAGGAAACCGTGATCACTGCCGCCTCCCCTGTGAAATTCCGTCCCAACGACAAGCTCTCCATCATTGTTTCCACTACCGACCCGCGACTAAACGCCCTGTTCAACCTGACAGTGCCCCAGAACCGCATCCAGGGAGAATCAATGTCTGAAACCGTCCACTCCTCCAGCAATGGCGAAGTGTCGTCATACACCATCGACAAGCAGGGAAACATCAATTTCCCCGTGCTCGGCAAGCTCCACATCGCCGGAATGGACCGCGAGGAAGTGGCCGAATATATCCGCCGCGAACTGGTCAGCCGCGACCTGGCCAAAAACCCGATTGTGACTGTCGACTTCCTCAACCTCGGAGTCTCCGTGCTCGGTGAAGTGGCAAGCCCCGGCCGCGTCGGAATCACTCGCGAAGACTATACAATCCTCGATGCTCTCGCAGCCTCGGGCGACCTCACGATTTTCGGCCGCCGCGACAATGTCCGCGTGCTCCGCGAGGAAAACGGCGTCCAGAAGGTCTATACGATCAATCTCAACTCCGGCGCCGACCTCACCCAGAGCCCTGTCTATTTCCTCAAGCAGAACGACGTGGTCTATATCGAGCCCAACGCCGTGAAAGCCCGCCAGTCGACAGCAAACGGCAACGCCTGGCTGACCCCGACTTTCTGGATCTCGATCGCTTCATTCCTCACCACGATCGGGGTGCTCGTTTTCAAATGATTTGATAAGTGACAGAACAACTGCTGTCTCCGCCACTTATTTTCGTTAATTTTAAAATAATCAACCCTTTTCTATTTCACCACAATGGCGACAGAAATCGTAAAGACTGCCAAAAACCAGCGCGGTCAGAAAAAGGAGGAATTAAAACTCAACGAATTCCTCTATTTATGCCTGGCCCATTGGCAATGGTTTGTGATTTCAATTGTGATATGCCTCGGATTTGCATATCTCTATCTTCAGCGAACCGCCCCGACCTATAGCAAATCAGCGTCGATCCTCATAAAAACCGACTCGAAAGGTGCAGCCACTTCCGGCAGCGCAGCTATGTTCGAAGACCTCGGCCTATACAACGGCAATTCTTCGGTTTTCGACGAAGTGGCCCTTATCAAAAGTCCCGACCTGATGCGCGAAGTGGTGCGCAGGCTAAACCTCGACGTGAGCTACACCCAGCCGGGAAATTTCCGCGACAAGATTCTCTACGGCTCCGAACTCCCCGTCCAGGTGCAGTTTACCGACGCTCCCGAAGATCTCACGGCCTCTTTCAAGCTCAACCTCGGCAAAAACGGAGAATATACCATCTCCGACATGAACGTCTTCGTCAACGGAGCCTCAAAGGATCTCGAAGGTAAGACTTACAAGGGCCGCATCGGAACACCGGTAAAGACACCCGCCGGCCAGATTCTCATCACCCCCGGCAAGAAATATGACGCCAACCAGCCCGTAAGCATCAACATCGCCAAAAACAATGTGAAAGCCACTGCCGGCGTCCTGCTCGGCGGCCTCAACGTGGAGCAGGATCAGGAATCATACAACATCGTCGACCTCTCGATCGTCGACATTCACCCCGAACGCGCCGAGGATGTGGTCAGGACCCTGATCGCCGTTTACAACGACCGCTGGATGAAAGATAAACGCGACCTGGCCGACAATTCGTCCAAATTTATCGAGGAGCGTATCGACCTTCTCCAGCAGGAACTCGGAAGCGTCGACAACGATATCTCTTCGTTCAAGAGCGCCAACATGGTGCCTGATGTCGATGCCGCCGCCTCCATCTATATGAGCCAGGCTTCCCAGGCTTCCGTAGCCCTCAAGGATCTGCGCAACCAGGAGTATATGGCGAAATATATCCGCAACTATCTGCGCAACGCAGAAAACAAGCATTCGCTGCTCCCCACCAACGCAGGCCTCGCCTCCCCCAACCTCTCGGCTCAGATTTCGCAATATAACACCAAGATCCTCGAGCGCAACTCGCTCGTGGCCCAGAGCTCGGCATCCAACCCCCTCGTTGCCCAGATGGACGACGCCATCGCAGCCCTCCGCGGCGCGCTCATCGCCTCGATCGACAACGAGATCATCTCGCTCAGCGAGCAGATCCGCAGTCAGGAAGGTTTCACAGGAAACGCCCAGTCGAAAATCGCCTCCAACCCCCGCCAGGCAAAATATTTGCTCAGTGTGGAGCGCCAGCAGAAAGTCAAGGAAACCCTCTATCTCTATCTGCTCCAGAAACGCGAGGAAAACCAGCTCAACCAGGCCTTCACAAGCTATAACACCCGCGTGATCCGCGAGGCCGACGGCTCCAACGCTCCGATCGCCCCCGTGAAATCGAATGTTTACCTCATCGCTTTCGCAATCGGTATTCTCGCCCCCGCCGGAATCATCTTCGCAAAGGAGATGTCGGTTCATGTGGTGCGCGGCCGAAAAGATATAAAGGGAATGAAGATCCCCTTCGCCGGCGAGCTTCCCCTTTACGGCAAAAAGCAGCGCATCAGCCGCAAGATGATGCGCAACAACGATCCGAAGGCAATCGTCGCAGTCAAAGAGAATTCCCGAAACGCCATCAACGAGGCTTTCCGAGTGGTCCGCACCAACCTCGAGTTCATGTTTGGCGGCGATCCCGCCTCGCGCGTGATCATGCTCACATCGGCCAACCCCGGCAGCGGAAAGACTTTCGTGACCTTCAACCTCGCCAAGGCCCTTTCGATCAAAAACAAGCGGGTGGTTGTGGTCGACCTCGACATGCGCAAGGCCTCCCTTTCGAAATATGTCGGCAAGCCAACCCCCGGCATTTCCGACTATCTCGCAGGAAAGGTCAACGACATCAACTCGATCACCCGCAAAGTCGACGACGCTCCCAACATGAGCATCATCTCTGTCGGAACGGTGCCCCCCAACCCGACGGAGCTTCTCTTCTCCGACCGTCTGAGCGCTCTGATCTCCGACCTGCGCCGCCATTATGATTACGTCATCATCGACTGCCCGCCGGTGGAAGTTGTGGCCGACTCTTCGATCATCGCAAAATATGTCGACAACACTCTATTCGTGATCCGCGCCGGATTTCTCGACATCTCGATGCTCAGCGTGATCGACGACATCTACGAAAGCGGAAAATATCCCAAGATGTCGCTCATCCTCAACGGCACGCTCAATCCGAAGGGACGCTACGCCAACCGTTACGGCAACCCCTATTCCTACGGCTACGGCTACGGTTCTTCCTACCGTTACGCCAACGACGACTGATCCGTTCTCTCCGATCTCGGGAGAACCCAACCATAGCAAACGGCCCGACTCCAGCAGCCGGGCCGTTTCCTTTTTCCTGCCGCCGGGCTGCCAACGTGCCCACCGTGCATGCCCACAGTGCAAAACCGCGATTTGCGATTTACACATTTTTTTATTAACTTTAAATTCTGATTTAAAAACCTTATCAATACTCCCCCAAACTTACCCAAACTTATGAAAGGAATCGTATTGGCCGGAGGATCCGGCACTCGCCTATATCCCATCACCAAAGGAGTCAGCAAGCAGTTGCTTCCTATCTACGACAAACCGATGGTCTACTATCCGATTTCCGTGCTCATGCTCGCCGGAATCCGCGACATACTGATCATCTCCACTCCGGCCGATCTTCCCGGCTTCCGCCGCCTGCTCGGCGACGGATCCGACTATGGAGTCAACTTCAGCTATGCCGAGCAGCCCTCGCCCGACGGCCTCGCCCAGGCTTTCATCATCGGCCGCGAGTTTATCGGCGACGACAGCGTCTGCCTCGTGCTCGGCGACAATATTTTCCATGGCTCAGGCTTCTCCGGAATCCTTAAGAAAAGCGTTGAGACAGCCGAAAAGGAGGGCAAAGCCACTGTGTTCGGCTATTGGGTCGACGATCCGGAACGTTATGGAGTGGCCGAATTCGACGACGAAGGGAACTGCCTCGGCATCGAGGAGAAACCGCAGCATCCGAAATCGAACTATGCCGTGGTCGGACTTTACTTCTATCCCAACAAAGTGGTCGACATCGCCTCGACCATAAAGCCATCGGCCCGGGGCGAGCTGGAAATCACCACAGTCAATCAGGAATTTCTCAAAGAGAATCAGCTCAAGGTGCAGGTGCTCCCCCGAGGATTCGCATGGCTCGACACCGGCACCCACGACTCTCTCGCCGAAGCCTCGATCTATGTCGAAGTGCTCGAAAAGCGCCAGGGTCTCAAGATCGCATGCCTCGAAGGAATCGCTTACCGTCAGGGCTGGATCAGCCGCGAGAAAATGAGAGAGCTCGCCCGGCCGATGCTCAAAAACAATTATGGCAAATATCTCCTCAAGGTGATCGACGAAATCGACCGCACCAAAAAACCAAACCTCTAAATAAACACGAAGCATAGAATCATACGTCAGAAAGATGAACGTTATAAAGACCGATATCGAAGGCGTGCTCATCATCGAGCCGCGCGTCTTCCCCGACGCAAGGGGGTATTTCTTTGAAAGCTATAATAAGAAAGTGTTTGACGCCGAGGTGCGCCCTGTTGATTTCGTGCAGGATAACGAATCCTGCTCAACTCGCGGCGTGATGCGCGGACTCCATTTCCAGCGTCCTCCTTACGCCCAGGCAAAACTCGTGAGATGCGTCAAGGGTCGCGTGCTCGACGTGGCAGTCGACATCCGCAAAGGATCGCCCACTTATGGCCAGCATGTTGCCGTAGAGCTTACGGAAGATAACCACCGTCAGTTTTTCATTCCCCGTGGGTTCGCCCATGGATTCGCCGTGCTCAGCGATGTGGCTGTGTTCCAGTATAAATGCGACAACTATTACGCTCCTCAGGCCGACGGCGGCATCTCTATACGCGACACTTCGCTCGGCATCGACTGGCAGATTGATCCCGCTGAAGCAAATCTATCGGAAAAGGATATGAAGCATCCTCTTTTCGCCGATTTCGATTCCCCATTTGACTACGAAGGCTAACGCAGGCCTCTGCATGACGATAAAATTCAGAAGAAACATAAGCTGGCGGCTCACGGCTGTCGCAATTATTGCTGTCAGCACGAGTCCGGCCATAACCCAAGGCCCGGAGTTCAAGAACTTCGGGCTCATGGCTCTCATGACCCTCTCCCCGCTCCTGTTGCTTCTGAAGCCATGTCGGATTCTGATTCCGCGTCTCGACATAGTGGCAGGGCTTTACGCGCTTCTTGCTATTGCCATGCCGCTGATTTTCCATCCCGACACTCTTCGCTTCTCCACTCTCCTGCTCACGGCGGCGAGCTCGCTATGGTATATGGCGACCGCCCGCACCGCGAGGGCGTCGGGAATGAGCGGCGATGACTTCCGCCTTATCCTCCGGATAATCGTATATCTCTATTTTGGAGTTCTTCTGGTGCAGCAGCTCTGCGTCGTGGCCGGATGGCCGGTGTTCAACGCCGGGATGGCCTATGCCAATCCCTATAAGCTCAACGCGCTGATGTCGGAGCCCTCATATTCGTCGTTCATCCTGAGCGTGATAATGTTCTATCATGCTCTTTCGACCGCTCATTCGGTTCCCCGTAGCGGCATCCTCGGAAGCATCCGCCGCTATCCTCTGCTTTGGTTCGGCTATTGCTGGGTGATGTTTACCACCGACAATGCCTCCTCCATGATCTTCTGGCCGCTTGCCGTCCTCCCGCTGCTGACGCGCAAAAATATCATCCCCGTGGTCGGCACAGTCGCCTCCGTGACATTTATCCTCGCGGTGACGACGCCTTTCATTGAGAGCACCCATACGAAACGCATCGTCCGCGTGACCAAAGCCATTGTAAAAGCAAATCCCGACAGCATTATCGCCGCCGACGAAAGCATCGCCTTCCGGGTCGTGCCGTCGATCTATGGAGCAAGCCGCGCATCGGTCACCACTCCCGATGACTGGATCGGCCACGGCGTCGACGCCGACAAGCGAGACTTCCCGCCGAGACCTACCGTCGAGGAGGGGTTTGCCGGTATGTTCCATACATGGCACAACTACGGCATACCCGCCTCCATGCTCCTATGGGCGCTGATAATAATGGCGGTGGCGCAGCGCCGGAAGCCTTCGACATGGATCTTGGCCGCGCTGCTGATCTTTATCTGCGGCGAGTGCAACTGGCAATTCTTCTGGTGCCCGATGACAATTGCGATTATTTACCGGATGCTTTTCCTCGGAGGCTTCGCAAAGGCTGACAATACCGACAAAAAACGCCCCTCTCTTGCATAATAAACGAGAAATATGTAATTTTGTCCCAATGAAAAAAATCGCGGTCATAGGCACGCAGGGCGTACCGGCTAAATATGGCGGCTTCGAGAGCCTCGTCGACAACATCATCGGCGGCAACAGGTCGGACGATGTGGAATATACGGTGTTCTGCAGCTCGCTCGACCTTGACAGGCATCTTAAAGAGCATAAGGGAAGCCGGCTGAAATACGTTCCGCTCCATGCAAACGGCATCCAGAGCATTCCCTACGACGTGATTTCGATGATGCGGGCGCTTAAGGGCTTCGACGCTATGCTGATTCTCGGAGTGTCGGGATGCCTCTTCCTCCCCCTCATCCGCCTTATGGCCGGGAAAACCCGCATTGCCGTCAACATTGACGGAATGGAACACCGCCGCGAAAAATGGGGCCCGATGGCCAGAAATTTTCTCCGTTCGTCGGAGGCGATGGCCGTGAAATATGCCGATGTGGTCATTGCCGACAACAAAGGAATCCAAGACTATGTGAAGCGGGCCTACAACCGCCCGTCAACACTTATCACCTATGGCGGAGACCATGTGATCCGCAACATTAGCGAGGAAAATGAACTCGAGATTCTAAAGAATTATGGAGTTTCCCCGAAGCAATATGCGATGACCGTCTGCCGCATCGAACCGGAAAACAACTGCCATCTCACCCTTGAGGCTGCATCCCGCTCCAAGATGCCTCTCCTCTTCATAGGGAACTGGGGTCACAGCGAGTACTCCCGCAATCTGCGCAAACAATACGCCGATTGCCCTACAATCATGATGCGCGACGCTATCTATGATCTCGACGTGCTTTTCGCCCTGCGCAAAAACGCCGGATTTTACGTTCACGGCCACAGCGCCGGCGGGACTAACACATCACTCGTGGAAGCGATGTTTTTCGGCATTCCTATCCTGGCTTTCGACGTGGAATACAACCGCTACACCACTTTCGGAAAAGCTTTCTACTGGCAAAACCCCGACCAGCTCGTCGACCTTCTCGAACGCTCCGGCCTGAACGGCGAAGAAATGGCGACTCTCGCCCGCGAAAACTATATCTGGAAAAGAATCGCCCGGCAATATGAGGAGGCCGTATTAGGTTCGCGCCGCTGAATTTCCAATCCATCATGCAGATCATAGCGTTTCACATGCTCAACGACTTCAGCGGGAGTCCGAAGGTGCTCGAAGGGGTGCTCGAAGGGCTGATTGAAGCCGGCGACAATGTGGAGCTCTTCACCTCTTCAGGCGGAGTCCTCGACCGTCTTCCCGACTCTTCATGCCTTCGCCGCCACAAGGTCCGCTACAGTTTCAGCCGACGCAATCTTCCCCTCAGTTTCCTGAAATTCATCCGCGCGAACACGGCCTATTTCTTCCGCGCCCTCGCCAAACGCCGTCGCGCAGACCGCGTGTTCTATATCAACACAATCATGCCTTTCGGGGCCGCTATCGGCGCAAAGCTCCGTGGCAACCGGGTCGTTTACCACTGCCACGAAAATGCTTACGCAAAAGGAGTCCACTACCGGATTTATTCCCGGCTGATGGAATGGCTCGCCGACGATGTGATTTGCGTTTCCAATCAGCAGGCCGCCTACCTCAACCGGAGCAAAGGAATTCATGTGGTGCCCAACAGTCTGGATCCGCAATTTGTGGCCTGCCTCAAACCCGACCCCGAGGCCGCTTTCCGCAGCCGAACTCTTCTGATGGTCTGCTCTTTGCGAGGATACAAGGGGATTTCGCAATTTGTCAGGCTCGCCGAGATGATGCCCGACCTGAACTTCAGCCTCGTGATCAATGAAGAAAAAGAGGTAGTGGAGCATTTTTGCTCTAAAAAGAATTTTTCACGCATCCACAATCTCACTGTCCACGCCCGCACCCATGACGTAGCACGCCATTACAACAGCGCCTCCCTGCTGCTCAACCTGTCGGATCCGAGAAAATTTGTAGAGACTTTCGGAATGACCGCAATCGAGGGTATGGCCGCCGCCCTTCCGGCGATTGTCCCTACTCAGGGAGGAATTGCATCGCTCGTCGACGACGGTGTCAACGGCTATCGCATTGATTCGGATAATCTTCAGCAGATCAGCCGGAGAATCCAAGAATTGCTCTCCGACAAAGCGCTCTACAAGCGCTTTGCAGCCAATGCCCTTGCTAAATCAGCCTCCTTCTCCCGTCCAAAAGCAGTCGGTGCCATCAGAAAGATTTTAATGGCTCAACTCCTCGATAACTCCGCTTCAGCTGCCGTTTCAGATATCGCAACCTCCGCTTCAGCTGCAAGCTCGGAAAGAAAGGGGGAAGTTATCCTGATGTGCGGGGTAAGCGGATCGGGAAAGACTTTCCTTTCTCGCAAATTTGAAAAGGAGGGTTATCGCCGGATCTCGCTCGATGAAAACATCTGGAAGCGATATGGCGACGATTTCGCCGGTTTTCCCGAAGAGAGGAGACGCGAAATCTTCATGAAAGCCTCCCTTGAGATAGAGGCGATGGTAAGCCAAGCGCTCGACAATAATGAGAAAATTGTGGTCGACAGCACTTTATGCAAACGCGCCAAACGCGACCGCATCAGAGAAATCTGCGCTGACAGAGGAGTGATGCCCCGGTTCATCTATCTCGACGCCCCCCTCTCCTTAATCATGCAGCGGCTCGCCGGGCGCGGAGGCACCGGTCCCAACGACCAGATAGTGCCGGAAGCCTCAGCCGAACAGTTCTACAGCAACTTCGACCGCCCCGCCCCCGAAGAGACCGACATCCAAACCCTCCAAGAATAAAAAGCAAAAAGGGAAAAGCAAAATGAAGCTTAAGGCCAAAGGCCGAAAGCGAAAGCCCGAAGAGCGAAAGCCCGGAATAAGCTTAAGGTCA
>SAMEA3663118__coassemble_264_pt1 | contig 18772 bp, 13 predicted proteins | sample SAMEA3663118__metabat2_high_PE_005 | metagenome-assembled genome bin SAMEA3663118 (sample SAMEA3663118) | pig gut metagenome | biome: pig gut; feature: pig-associated habitat; material: faeces | place: Denmark | collected 2012 | reverse complement strand
TCAACTCGCGAAAATCGCTCGAAATGCGGCCGCCCCAGCGTTAACATTTTTTGTGTCACGGGGTCTAAAGACCTTGTGTCGCGAAAAATGGAAAATTTAAAACGATTCTCATTAAAGAAGATAGCGGCTGCTGCGATTGGAGCCGTAGCCATGCTTTCGGTTGCTAACCCTATGGCGACTCAGGCATCCGACCGTGGCCAGATGTCGCTTGGGCTCAATGGCGGATATGCCGGTTATAATCAGAGTGGCTACCTTACTCTCGACTATCAGTATTCGTTTGCCAATCACGTCAGAATCGCTCCCGATGTCGGTTTTGTTTTCCGCAATGAGGAGAAATCGGGATTTTTGATCGATGTCGACATGCATTTTCCGTTCAGAGTGGCAAGAGGTTTCACGCTCTACCCCCTTGCGGGCGCCACGTTCAATAGCTGGAACTATATCGGTGGGGGACATGTCAACCGATTCGGGGCGAATCTTGGCGGCGGCATTGAACTTCGGATCACGCGTTATTTCAAGCTTAAGCTTCAGGCGAAATATTCTTTTATGTCAGACACCGACGGCGTCTTTGTCGGTCTCGGCGTCTCCTATGTGTTCTGACAAAGAGAGAGCAAGCCAGTTTGCAGAAAGGAGAGATGACTTAGGGAAGAATCAAAATAGAAGAATAAAAGCGACCCGGACTTTGGAAGTCGGGCCGCTTGATTTATGTGATAGCGTTGCTGTCAATTATTTGAGAGCGTCTTTAACTGCGTCATTGGGAACCATCTGCTCAACGAAGACATAAGCGCCTGTCTTGGGGCTTTTCTCCATCTTGATGACTTTGCTGTATGTACGTCCTTCACCTTTCTGGATAGACGCGACGGTTTTCTTTGCCATGGGTCAGTGCTTATTTAATTTCTTTGTGAATGGTCATTTTTTTGAGAATCGGGTTGTATTTCTTCAGCTCGAGACGACCCGGAGTGTTTTTGCGGTTTTTGGTAGTGATGTAACGCGACATACCGGGCATACCGCTTGCCTTATGTTCTGTGCATTCGAGGATCACCTGAACCCGATTGCCTTTTGCTTTCTTTGCCATTTTTGTTATGCTTGGGGATTAGAGAGAGAGAATTGTGATGTCTTTAAAGTCTAGATTTCCTTCAGCCTCAGCCTTCTTGAGGGCTGCGTTGAGACCGATTTTGTTGATTGTGCGGAGTGCGCGGCAAGAGAGACGGAGCTCGATCCACATATCCTGCTCAACCCAATAGAACTTCTTCGTGTGCAGGTTTACCTCGAATTTGCGTTTTGTGCGACGCTTCGAGTGGGACACGTTATTGCCTACCTGCGCTTTTTTGCCTGTGATCTGACAAACTTTTGACATGGCTGTTGTTGAATTTCTTTAAAATTTTACTTCAGTTCTTGTTCTGAGTGCCATCTCAATCTCATATCGTCACTAACTGCATCATTTTCAGCGACTTTTAAGGATGTGCCACAAAACGGTTACAAAGTTAAGGCTTTTTTCGCTAATATGCAAATTTTTAGCGTGTTTTCTTTATATTCGCGCGATTCCGGCGCGATTTTCTCCTGATCTTGTCCAGACCTTGTCAAGCCTTTCAGTCGTCGTTGATCTCTTCCTGCTCCGTATAGTTGTTGCGGAGCATCTTGATGAGCATCACCATCGCGTGGTTGGTGGCCGATTCGATCACACTGTTGCGGTTGCCCTTGAACTGAATCATTTCGCTTGCTACTTTATCGCCATATTTGACGGCGATCCAGACGGTTCCGACCGGTTTGAATTTCGTTCCCCCGTCGGGGCCGGCGATGCCGGTGGTGGCCATGGCGCAATCTGTCTGCATAAGATCGGCGACGCCTCTAACCATCTCCTCTGCCACCTGCTTGCTGACCGCTCCGAATCGACCGAGATCACTGCGCGACACGTTGAGCACTTTCGCCTTGACATCGTTGCTATAGCTGACGACGCTGCCGAGGAAATAGCCCGACGAACCGGAATTCTGCGTGATTTTATGGGCGATATTGCCTCCGGTGCAACTTTCGGCGCACGATACAGTCAGCTCGCGCTCGGTCAGCAGTTCTCCGAGCACCTGGCTCACGCTCTTGTTTTCGGTCGTGATCGTCTCTTCAGAAAAAATGGCGCTCAGGCTCTGCTGAAACTTGTTCATCTTGAACCGCAGCAGTTCCAGACCTGTGTTGACGCCCGTAAGTGTGATGTTGGTCACCAGATTGTCGGTGTCGATCTTTATCTTTACATAATCGGGAAGCTGGGCCTCGAAATGACGCATGATGTTTTTCAGCTCTTCGCGGGTGTAGCCGTAGATCACGATGTGCCTTTTCTCGGTGGTGATCTTTTCCTTCGCTCCCGTTTTGACAGTTTCTCTATTAGTGTCGCTCATACAGATTGAGGTGTTTTCTTGGTAAGATGTGTTTTCTTGGTAAATTTATTCTTAAGATTGAATTCAGAGTTAGTTGGCGTGTTTCTTTCAGGACGTTTTTCGTCAAAGTCAGATTGTGACTCTTGCGAAAGGAGGTTCGTCGAGGCGTCCGAAATCTTTTGCCTTGAATTTGTAATAGCCGGCAATGGCCACCATGGCGGCATTGTCGGTGGTGAATTTTCGGGCCGGAATCCAGGGGCGGACGCCGAGGGAATTGCAAAGATTGGTCACCGCCTCTCTCACACCGGAATTGGCCGACACGCCGCCACCGATAGCCACATCGCGAATGCCTGTGATCTTGATAGCTTTCTTGAGCTTGTCGAGCAGGATTTCGATGATGGTTGCCTGAAGCGAAGCGCAGAGGTCCGCCTTGTTTTCCTCGATGAAATCTGGATTTTCTTCGATTGCGTCGCGGAGAGTGTAAAGAAACGATGTCTTTAATCCGCTGAAGGAATAATCGAGCCCGGGAATGTGGGGTTTGCTGAATTTGAACCGTTTGGGATCTCCCTGCTGCGCGAGCCTGTCGATATGCGGGCCGCCCGGATAGGGGAGACCCATCACCTTGGCGCATTTGTCGAAAGCCTCGCCGGCGGCGTCGTCGATAGTCTGGCCGAGAATTTCCATATCCATCGGAGATTTCACCAGGACTATCTGCGAATTTCCGCCCGATACGAGCAGGCAGAGGAACGGAAACTCCGGCACGGGATCGTCGGCATTCTCCCTGATAAACTGGGCGAGCACATGGCCATGGAGATGGTTCACGTCGAGAAGAGGGATGTTGAGGCCTATGGCCATTCCCTTGGCAAACGAAGTGCCGACATGCAGCGAACCGAGCAGACCGGGGCCGCGGGTATAGGCGATTGCGTTGACATCCTCCTTTTTCACACCGGCCTGGCGCAAGGCTTCCGACACCACCGGCAGGATGTTCTGCTGATGCGCCCGCGAAGCCAGCTCCGGAACGACTCCGCCGTAGGCTTCATGCACTTTTTGGCTTGCTATTACGTTGCTCAGGAGAAGTCCGTCGCTGATCACAGCGGCCGACGTGTCATCGCAACTTGACTCAATTCCCAAGATTATCTCGCTCATTTTTTAGAAAATTTACGACAAAGTTAACAAATTGTGCCAAAACAATGAAACAAAATAAGAGATAAATGATTAATTTTGCAGTCGTATGACTGCCAAGCCCGGAATCAAAAACGCATATAAGATAATTCGGACGCTGCTTTTCACCTTCTTTCTGACGGTGTTGGGCATTTTTATTGCGTTGTTTCTGCTCCTGTCGGTTCCGGCAGTGCAGAATAAGATCAAAGGGGAACTTGAAGCGGTCGCTTCAGACTACATCGGGTCTCGGCTGACAGCAGGAAACCTTCAGATCATGCCATTCAACGAAGTGGTGCTCAGCGATGTCGAGCTTTTCACCCCCGACGGCCGCAGATGTTGCGAGATAGAGAAATTCGGCGCGGGAATCAATCTGTGGAAGCTGATTCTCGACAGGAGAATAGAGATCACCTACGCCGAGATAATCGGCATGGATGCCCGGATATGGCAAGACCGTGAAGGGGCACCGCTCAACATTCAGTTTCTTATCGACGCTTTCAAACCTAAAGATAAGAACAAACCTCCGACGAAGTTCGACCTTAAGCTCCATAATATAGTGATAAGGAAATCGGCTGCTTCATTCGACCGCCGGTGGAAACCTCGGGCGGAAGCCGGGCGTTTCGATGCCAATCATATCCGGGTGACCGATCTGAAAGCCGATGTTGCTCTTCCCCGGCTTAAGAACGATGATTTCACGGTCGATCTCAGACGCCTCGCGCTCAAAGAGAGGTCGGGTCTGGAGATAGAAAGCCTGCATCTGCTCGCCCACATCACACCTCGTCAGATTTCGGTGAGCGATTTCCAGCTCCGGATGCCGGGCTCCGATATTCGTCCCTCCGACATGTCGCTGAGCTTCAACGGCTATTCCAAAATTAAGGAGGCGCTTATGGAGGGAATTCATGCGGTGAGCCTTCCCGATGCAAAAATCACGCCTTCCGATTTTGCCCCCTTCCTCCCGCTATTGGCTCATTTCGACTCCCCATTCAGGCTTGACGCCGATCTTGCGGGGAACCTGCGCAGAGTTAGCATCGACCGCTTCAGACTTTACGCCCCCTCAGGCAAAAGGATGATCGATCTGAATGCCAGGTTGGAAAACCTCGACAATCTTCGAAACGCAGACATCGATATAGAAAACCTTTATGTATCGGCCGATCAGGAAATGATTTCCGACGTGCTCGGCGCGATTCCCGGCTTCGACAGCAACATCGGGAGCCGCATAGCAGCCCTCGGAAGCATTACCGTAGAGAGCGCGGGGAAGCTTTCACTCTCCGGCCGGGAAGCGTCGGCCACAATGTCGGTGGAGACCGACCGCGGGGATCTGGCAATTCTGCTTGATGGCGGCTGGAACGCGTCGAATGCAGTCAGTGCCGACGTAAAGGCAGTTACCGAATCTCTCGACATAGGCTTGATTCTCGGGAATGAGCGTCTCGGACTGATTGCCGCAAGGATAGAAGCCGGAGTTTCCGGCAGAATCGATTCTCCCAAGACTCTTGATATCGATGCCAACGGAGTGGTTCCGTTTGTCGACTTTCAGTCAAGACGCATCAGCAACATAGAATTCAGAGGCGAGAAGCGGGGTATGTCGTTCAAGGGAGAGGTAGCTGTCGATGATCCGTCGGCGGCTCTTAGGGTCAATGCCGACGTGTCGCTTGCCGGTGGAGCTTCGAAATGGAATCTCAACGCCGACGTGAGCCGCTTCGAGACTGCTCTTGTCGGACTGCTGCCCAAATATCCGGGAGCCTCCTTCAGCGGAAACCTGACAGCTTCCGCCGTGGGAAACACTCCCGACAATCTGACGGGAACAGTTGAACTCAATAATGCAGATATCAGAAAATCGGCTGACTCGCGTCTCCCGCTCAGTCGGCTTTACGTTTCGTCGGAAATCAGGGAAAACCTCCGCACGATTTCACTTTCTGCCGATAACATAGATGCTGAAATCACCGGAGAATTCAAGCCGACGGGGATGATTTCGGAATTGCGGAATATGGCCGCTCATGCTTTGCCTTCGCTCATCCCTCTCACGAAGAGCAGTGGAACGACCGGGGGCTACATGAATCTGAACGCCACCATCCGCCCCGATGACGCACTTTTCGATTATTTCAAGCTCCCTGTAAAACCATTGCAGGCTGTCATGATTGCCGGAAAATGGAACGGCGGCGACAAAAAGGCAGAGATCAGCGTGAAGTCTCCATATCTCCTTAAGGGGAATGACAAACTTATAAAGAATTTCGAGTTCGCGGGCTCGCTCTCGGATGCAGAGGGATTCAAAGGGAGCGCCACGGTCAATTTCCCGATGAAGTCGGACCGGGCAACTTTCAGCGTCGGCTTAGACGCCCTTGCCGATGCCGTTAAGGCCGATTTGGGATGGATCATGGAGAAGAATCCCGCCAACCGGGGTGACATCAGTCTGACGGCCCTCCTGGCGAAAAATCTGCTTAGCGGAGCGCCTGAAGTGGAGGTGAATGTTTTGCCTTCGGGTTTCTCTCTTTCGGGAGCGGAATGGAGGATCAATCCGGCGCGCATCGCCTATAGCGACAAATCCATTGAAGTCAGCGGCCTGCGAATCTGGCACGGTTTGCAATATGTCGACGTTGCGGGAAAAGCTTCCGCTTCTCCGCTCGACGTGCTTGCCGCCGACCTTGCCGGAATCGACCTGGAATACATATTCAATGTCCTCAACATAAATTACGTCAATTTCGGCGGCATGGCCACAGGCCGGGCCATGGCTTCGCAGCTCTTCTCCGGCGCGCCGGTGCTGAGGGTGCCCCGCCTCGAAGTCAGCAATTTCTCCTATAACGACGCGCCGCTTGGAGATGCCGTGATAGAAAGCCATTGGGACAACGAAGAGAAAATGGTGGCTATAAATGCCGATGTCGACGACCACAAGCATTCTAAGGCCAAAATCGGAGGGGCCATCTATGTGACCCGCGACTCGCTCTCGTTTGATTTCGACGCCGACCATATCAACGTGGCCCTTCTGCAGCCTTTCATGTCGGGTTTCACGTCGAGCGTTTCCGGAGAGGCGTCGGGAAATATAAAGCTTTACGGCACATTCAAGGATATCGATCTTGCCGGAGAGGCTTTTGCCGACACCATCACGCTCCTTTGCGACCAGACCAACGTGAGATACTCCGGATCGGATTCCGTCTTCTTCACAAAAGGGAAGATCAGCATTCCTCACATAAGAATCTATGACCGCTATGGAAATTCGGCCATGCTTCGCGGGGAGGTGCGTCATGATTATCTCCACGACGCCCGGTTTGCGTTCGACCTCACGGGTGCGCGCGGTTTGCTTTGTTACGACACCGACGCCCGTTCGGGCAATCCCTGGTATGGCCGGATATTCGGCAACGGTTCGGCGGCGCTTCGCGGCGGCCCGGGACTGATAACTCTCGACATCAACATGAGCACGGCTGCCAATTCCACGTTCACCTTCGAACTCGACGAGACCGAAACTGCCGTCGACTATACCTTCCTCACCTTTTCCGACCGCCGGAAAGGGGCCGCCATGGCAGAGATGAAAGTGGAGAAGAGCTTTGAAGAGAAGTATGCAAAGAAGGTTGAAGAGAAATATCTCGGTCCGCCGGATATATTCAGCCTGAATCTCGGAGTAAGCATCACACCGGCGTGCACGATGACTATAGTCATGGATCCTCGCGCAGGCGACAAAATAGTGGCTCACGGCCAGGGGGCTATACGCATGGCATACGGAAGCGACACCGACAACTTTGACCTTTACGGAAAATATACTCTCGATTCGGGCGACTACAACTTCTCGCTTCAGGAACTGATATTGCGCAATTTCAAGATCGAACGCGGCAGCTCGATCTCGTTCAACGGCGATCCGATGCGCGGAGTGCTCGACATCACAGCGGCCTATCGGGCCAACACGAGCCTCACCGACCTCGACAAGAGTTTCGAGAGCGATCCGGACCTCAATCGCACCAACGTGCCTGTGGATGCGCTGCTGAAGGTCAGCGGCGAACTCCAGACTCCCGAAATCGATTTCGATCTGCGGTTGCCGACCGTCACGGCCGAAGTTGAACGAAAAGTTAAGAGCATCATCTCGACCGAAGACATGCTCAACCGCCAGGTGATCTATCTCCTCGTGCTCAACCGCTTTTATTCGCCCGAATATACCGGCAGCGAAGGGCAGGGAGGAGAGCTCGCTTCAGTGGCATCATCGACTCTCTCTTCGCAGTTGTCGAACATCATCGGTTCGCTGACGGATAAATTCACTCTTTCCCCGCAATTCAAGTCGGAACGCAGCGACTTCTCCGACATAGAGGTCGACGTGGCGCTTTCGTCGCGGCTCTTCGACAACAGGCTTCTTGTCAACGGAAATCTCGGCTATCGCGACAAGAGCACTTCGCAGTCGACGTTTATCGGCGATTTCGATCTCGAATATCTGCTCAACCGCAGCGGCACGCTGAGACTAAAGGCCTACAACCACTTCAACGACGCCTCCTATTATCTGAAGTCTGCCCTCACCACCCAGGGACTCGGCATCATCTATCGCAAGGATTTCGACAATCCCTTCAAGTGGCTGCGGCCTAAGAAGAAGGAGAAGAAAGAGGTGAAGAAAGGGAAAAAGAGCGAGGCAGCTGTTAAGAGAGAAGAGGGAACAGGAAATAATGAAAACACACAAATAAAAGAAAAAGGGAGCTTATGATTTCTATAGACGGATTAATCGAACGAATGGGTTTCCGCCGGGCAAGTGCCTCCGGAATAGGCGTGGCGCTGAGCGGAGGAGGAGCACGCGGCTTCTCCCATCTCGGCATACTGATGGCTCTGGAGGAATTCGGAATGCGTCCGAACGTGATCTCCGGAGTGTCGGCAGGCTCGATCGCGGCCGTGCTTTACGCTTCGGGGCTCTCGCCTATGGACATTAAGGAATGTTTCAAGGAGTCGTCGAATTTAGGAGACTACAGGGAATGGCAGATTCCGAAAGGGGGACTTTTCAATCTCAACCGGTTTGCAAAGCTACTCGAAAGCTGGCTTTCGGTGAAGAGACTTGAAGAGCTTAAGATTCCGACAGTGGTTTGCGCCACGAATATAGAGAGCGGCACGCAGACCGCCTGGGGAAAGGGGGAGATAGTGCCGAGGGTCGTGGCTTCCTGCAGCATTCCGATCGTGTTCAAACCGGTGAAGATCAATGACGCCCATTATGTCGACGGGGGAGTGCTTCACAATCTTCCCGCATGGGCGATCCGCGACTATTGCAAGACACTGATCGGCTGCAACTGTTCGCCGCTCGACCGCTCTTATAAATACAGCACCTCGATTCTCGACGTGGCGTTGCGCACATTCAATATCGGTATGAAGGCAAATGTGCTGCAGGACCTCAAGCTTTGCGACATAGTCATAACGACCGATAATCTCCAGTCGCTTAAAGTGTTCGACCTCAAGAGCTACGACAAGTGCATCATAGTCGGCTATGATGCTGCCTGCCGTGTGCTCGAACGACTTGACAAAATCAAACAATAAATCATTTTCTAACAATGGAAGAGAAACTTATCATATATCAGGCGTTTCCGCGCATCTTGACCAATACCTGCGAGTCTCCCGTAAGATTCGGCACCCTCGAACAGAACGGATCGGGAAAACTAAACGACATCACTCCGAGACTGCTCAAATCGCTTGCCGACCTTGGTGTCAACACCATCTGGCTGACCGGCGTGATCGAGATGGCCACGAAAACTGCGTTCCCCGAAGCCGGCATACCGGCCGACAATCCGAATGTGGTGAAAGGAGAGGCAGGTTCCCCCTATGCGATCAAGGATTACTACGATGTGGCTCCGGCCATCGTCACCGACCTTGGCAACCGCATGAACGAATTTGTGGAATGCGTGGAGCGCGTGCATAACCAGGGGTTGAAAATCATCATCGATTTCGTTCCCAACCATACGGCCCGCGTCTATCATTCCGATTCCGCCCCTAAAGGTATTCACGATTTCGGCGCTGATGACGACATCACCAAATTTTTCGCACAAGACAACAACTATTATTATATCACCAACCAGCAGTTCGCTCCCGACTTCTCACTCTCAGCCGAGGGGAACGTCCCCTACGTGGAATTTCCGGCAAAAGCAACGGGCAATGATTGCTTCAGCGCTTTCTGCAGCCGCGACGACTGGTATGAGACCGTCAAGCTGAACTATGGCTACGACCCCGGCGACCATTCCGAGCATTATTCTCCGGCCCCCTCCACATGGCTGAAGATGCTTCATATCCTCCGCTTCTGGGCCGAGAAGGGAGTTGACGGTTTCCGCTGCGACATGGTCTTCATGGTTCCCGCCGCATTCTGGCATTGGGCGATTCCCCAGGTGAAGAAGGATTATCCCGACATCATCTTCATCGGCGAGATCTACGACGTGGCGCAGTATCGTCCCTTCCTCGACTATTGCCATTTCGATTATCTTTACGACAAGGTCAATCTCTACGACACCCTCGTCGGAATAGAGAAATATAATGTGTCGGCGGCGCAGCTCACATCGTGCTGGCAGCGCATTGACGGCATAGGCGACAGCATGCTCAATTTCCTGGAAAACCATGACGAGGTGCGTTTCGCGTCGCGCGAGTTTGCCGACGATCCATCGAAAGTGGTGCCTTTCCTCGTGACGAGCGCCATGATGAGCAAGGGTCCGTTCATGATCTATTACGGCCAGGAACTCGGCGAAATGGCCCATGACAACGAAGGGTTTGCCGGCGACAACAACCGGAGCACGATCTTCGACTATTGGAGCTACGACACATTGCGCCGATGGTATAACAAGGGGCAGTGCAATCTTCGCCGTCTCACGAGCCATGAGAAATGGTTGCGCGGCGTCTATAAGAAGGTGCTCAATCTCTGCAACGACTCGTCGGCAGTGAGGGAAGGTGCATTTTTCGACCTGATGTATGTCAATCTGCGCAACCCGAAATTCAATCCTCATCGTCAGTATGCCTTCATCCGCTATAGTGAGGAAGAGGCGCTCCTCTTCGTGGTGAATTTCTCATCGGAAGCGGTCGACGTGGAGGTAAACATTCCCGATCTCGCTTTCCACATGGGCGGACTCGCTCAGGGAGAAATGCGCGAGAAGGATCTGCTCTGGGGCAAGGAGCACAGCTACACTGTAAAAACCGGCGAACCAACTGCCGTCAGCTTAGGGAGTTACGATGCGGTGATATTGCCGCTGAAAAAAATTGTTGCAAAATCATAAAAAAATCAAAGGTTATTAGCAAACTTTTTTTTAATTTTGCAATGAAGAACGGGGTAGTACCCGTCCGCCTAAGAAGCGACTTCTTTAAAACCTAACATAAAACATCAATGAGTAATACTCTTCCGCCGATAAAGGTCTTTGCAGGGGAAGCCTCCAGATATCTTGGAGAAAGCATCTGCAAGGAACTCGGCATCGAATTAGGCAAAATGAACAAGGAGCGTTTTGCCGATGGTGAGTTTGAAGTAGGATTCGAGGAATCAATCCGCGGCGCCCAGGTTTATCTGGTTCAGTCGACGTTCCCCACCAGCGAGAATCTCATGGAGCTTCTTCTGATGATCGACGCCGCCAAGCGCGCATCCGCAGAATCAATCATCGCTGTCGTTCCTTATTTCGGCTGGGCCCGTCAGGACCGCAAGGACAAACCGCGCGTTTCGATCGCAGCCAAACTCGTGGCTGATCTTCTCAGCGTAGCCGGCATCAACCGTCTCATCACGATGGACCTCCATGCCGATCAGATTCAGGGTTTCTTCGATGTTCCGGTCGACCATCTATACGCTTCGTCGATCTTCATTCCCTATCTGGAGAGCCTTCATCTCGAAGACATGTGCATCGCATCTCCCGACGTGGGCGGTGCAAAGCGCGCCAACTCCTATGCCAAATATTTCGATGTGCCCCTCGTGCTTTGCCACAAGCAGCGCGCCAAGGCCAATGTAGTAGAGAAAATGACAGTTATCGGCGATGTTGAAGGCAAGAACGTGGTGCTTATCGACGATATTGTCGACACGGCAGGCACAATCACCAAGGCAGCCGACCTGCTTCTCAGCTTTGGCGCCAAGTCGGTAAGGGCTCTCTGCAGCCACCCGGTGATGAGCAATCCCGCCACCGAGCGTGTAGCCAAGTCGGGTCTTGAGGAAATCATCTTCACCGATTCGATTCCCTACAGCAAGGAGAACAGCAAGGCAACCATCCTTCCGATTGCCAAGCTCTTCGCCGACACGATCCGCCGGATTCACAACAACCAGTCGATCTCAAGCCAGTATCTTTTCAAATAATCCTCCCCGGGGATTTTGAAAGATAGAGCCGACGCTCGACAACAAGAATTCCACCATAACTCAATATAATGACCCCGTTCCTCAACTTCAGGTTGCCGGATGGGGTCTAAATATTTAATATTATTAGATTCAGGAGATTCATCTTCTGATTTATAACATAATCATGAAAAACATCCCTGGAAAAAAGCTTCTTGAAATTTGCTGCGACTCGTATGAGGCCGTATGCGCAGCCAGAGGTGGCGGCGCTGACCGCGTGGAACTTTGCAGCGGACTGGCCGAGGGAGGAATTACACCTTCAGCCGGTTTGATCGGCATGGCTGCGTCGGCCGGCATTGATGTAAATGTCTTGATACGACCCCGTCCGGGCGATTTCCTCTATACGGATGCCGACTGCGAAATCATGTTGAGAGATATTGCCGAGGCGGCGCGTTGCGGTGCGCGGGGAGTCGTGATCGGTGCGTTGACCGCCGACGGGGATGTGGATAAAGAGATATGCCGGAAGCTCGTGGAAGAGGCGAAATCGAGGGGTATGAGCGTTACTTTTCACCGCGCCTTCGATGTCTGCCGCAATCCTGAGGCTGCACTTGAAGTGATTGTCGACCTTGGTTGCGACCGGATTCTTACTTCCGGGCAAGCCTCGACTGCCGAAAAGGGAATCGGATTGTTGCGTGATCTCCAAGAACAAGCCGATGGGCGCATAATAATAATGGCCGGTTGCGGCGTGAACCCCTCGAATGCAAAACGAATAGTTGATGAAACGGGTGTTGAAGAATTGCATGCCTCCGCAAGGGGAGTGGTGAAATCCGGAATGCTTTTCCGAAACCCCGCCGTCAGCATGGGGACACCCGGCGAGGATGAATATTCACGCCTTTCTACATCTGAAGATATAGTGAAACAACTTTCTGAACTTTTGAAAAACTACTGATGATGAGACGCTTAATATTAAGAATCTGCTTAACAATCTGCCTATGTATGCCGGCAGTTTCGCTCAATTCGCAGGCAGCAGTTTCGGCCAATTCGCAGACTGCAGTTGTCGACTCGCTGACCGACTTCCTTTATAGATATATGCCGCTTCCCGACAAGGGTATGTATGACCGCGACTTCTGGCAGGAGAATGTCAGGATATCGCTTAAAGCCAAGGCTGAAATGCCTTGGGGAAGCAAAGTTCCGGAACGGGAATGGAGACATTTCGTGTTGCCGGTTCGAGTTAACAATGAGAACCTCGACATGTCGCGTCGCGATTTTTACGAAGAACTTAAGCCGCGCGTCTCAGGCCTCGGCATGAAAGATGCCATTCTTGAGGTTAATCACTGGTGTCATGAGAAAGTGACCTATCAGCCCTCCGACGCGCGTACGTCATCGCCGCTGTCGGCCGTGAGCCAGGCGATAGGGCGATGCGGCGAGGAGTCGACCTTTACCGTGGCGGCGTTGCGTTCGGTCGGTATTCCGGCACGTCAGGTCTACACTCCCCGCTGGGCGCACACCGACGACAACCATGCCTGGGTGGAGGCCTGGGCCGACGGTCAATGGTATTTTCTTGGTGCCTGCGAACCGGAGCCCTTGCTCAACCTCGCCTGGTTTAACGCTCCGGCCTCACGCGGAATGATGATGCATACCAACGTCTTTGGCGACTATGACGGCCCCGAGGAGGTGTTGGAACGGTCAAGCTGCTACACCACGATCAACGTTACCGGCAACTATGCGCCCACAGGGATAGTCAGAGTCAAGGTCATTAATCCCGACGGAACTCCGGCCAACGGAGCTGATGTCAGATTCTGCATTTACAACTACGCCGAGTATTATCCCGCCGCCACCAAGAAGGCAGACGAGAGCGGAATGGCCGAACTGCTCATGGGAAAAGGGGATGCCCTGATATGGGCCTCCGACGGTTCAAGGTTCGGCCTTGCGCAAGGGAATGCGTCAAAGCCCGTGACAGTGGTTCTCGACAAAGACATCTCTTATGAAGGGGCCGTTGAATTTGACCTTATACCTCCGCCGCAATCCGTCTCCCTGCCAAAACCGTCGGCCGAACAGATTGATGAAAACAACAGAAGGAAGGCGGATGAAGATTCGATAAGAACGGCTTATACCGCCACATTCGCAACTGCTGAATCGGCGGGGGCATTGGCATCGGCTCTCGGCCTCGATGCCACGCGGCTCGCTAAAGTGCTCGTGGAGAGCCGGGGAAATCATTTTATGATTGAGGAATGGCTGAAGGATATGAAGCCTGAAGCGCGGGAGAAAGCAATCACACTTCTCGAAGTCATCAGCGAGAAAGACCGCCGGGACATCAGCCGCGCGACTCTTGATGACCATCTCGCCACGCCCTGTTCGCCATCTCCACTCTTTGCGCAATATATATTGAATCCTCGGGTTGAGAATGAGTTGCTGACTCCTTATAAAGGTTATTTCGAAAAGAAAATTTCGGCAGCCGACCGCAAAATGTATGCTGCCGATCCGCAGTTATGGATCAATGCCCTGAAGCGGCATGTGATAATAGAATCAGATGACAATCCGAAGCAACTGCGCACTTCGCCGCAGGCCGTATGGGAGGCGGGGCGTTCGGATCTGCTCGGGACCTCGATCTGCTTTGTGGCCGGAGCACGCTCCTTCGGCATACCGGCCAGAATAGAACCGGTTACGGGAAAAGCTCAATATGCCGACGCTTCCGGCAATTGGGTCGACGTCAATATTGCTGCTGATAAAACGCCTGCTAAGGCAGTTACCGGCCTGCTCGCCGCATCGGCTGTCGATTCACCTTCGATCGCCGAACCGAAATATTATTCGCATTTCTCGATTTCGAAAATCGACGGTGGTTTTCCGCGTCAGCTCGAATACCCTGAAGGGATGACTCTGGGCGAATTTCTCAATTCGCATCCTTCCCTTGAAGCCGGAGAATACGTGATGACCACGGGGCAGCGCCTCGCCAACGGCGGAGTGCTTGCAAGATCGCAGTTTTTTACTGTAAAGGAGGGGGAAACAACAGAGATACCTTTCATATTCCGTCACGACGACAGTGAAATCCAGGTGATCGGTTCGCTGAATTCCGAATCGCTTTATCGGCCGCTCGGTGCGACTGAACTCCGTTCGCTGCTCTCCACTACGGGCCGAGGATATTATGTGCTTGGAATAGTAGAGCCCAACCACGAACCCTCCGAACACGCCCTCAACGACATTTCGGCAATGGCAAAAGAGTTTGAAGAATGGCCTGGCAAAGCGATAATCTTGTTTGAAAATGAAGAGAAGGCATCGAGATTTTCACGCGATAGATTCCCTAAACTTCCTGGGAATATAGAATTCGGATCAGATGAGACCGGAGCGATAACCTCAGAACTCAGAGAGTCGCTGAAACTTCCCGACGACACGCAGATGCCGATATTTGTAGTGGCCGACACGTTCAACCGCGTGGTTTACGTTTCATCGGGCTATACCATCGGCCTCGGCGAGACCCTGCTCTCAGTGCTGCGTAGACTTCGTTAGGTTTAAACTTTAAACTTTAATCTAACACTAAACACGAGTGCGGCGGCTCCGAGGAGGGCGGCTTTGGAGGCGGGGAGGGATGAGCGTTTCAGCCGGATTCTGTTGCGGTATAGATGAAGGGTGTTTGATTCCAGAGCGTCGCGGATGCTTTTTTCCATAAAGGGGAAGGCGCCTGCCACTCCTCCGAAGAAGATTATGGTGTCGGGATCGGAAAAGGTTGCGAAATCGGCGCATGCCCGCCCCAGGACTTCTCCCGTGAAGCGCCACACCTCAAGCGCCATCGCGTCGCCCTTGGCTGCCGCGTCGAATATATCCTTTGCCGTCAATGTTTCGCAATGCCGAAGCATGGAAGGGGCTTCTGATGCTGCAAGCATTTTCTTGGCCGTTGTCACCACGCCTGAGGCCGAGCAATAGGTCTGCAGGCAGTCTGTGCGGCCGCAACTGCATCGTCTCCCTTCGCCTCCTCTCACAGAGCAGTGTCCGAGTTCGCCGGCGAATCCCCGAGAGCCGTTGAGGAGGCGGCCGTCGCACACTATGCCGCTGCCTACGCCAGTGCCGAGTGTGATCATGATTAAATTCCGCGTGTCGGAAGCTGCCCCATAACGCATTTCGCCGACAGCTGCAGCATTCGCGTCATTGCTTATCCTGACTCTCACATCAGGAAAATATCTCCGTATCAGATCGGCAAGAGGAATGGGGGAAGGCCAGGGGAGATCTGTGGCGGCTTCAATGATGCCGTTTGCCTCGTTGGCACATGGTGCGCCCACACCGATGCCCGCTAATTCTTCTTGCGATATGCCCGCCTCCGAAAGCAATCGTTTCAGGGTGTCGGCCAATATACCGACGAACGATTCGGCACTCTCTCCGCGTGTGGGAATGGAGGCGTCTGAAATAATTTTACCTTCCTCCGACACGAGAGCCATGCGGGAGTTGGTGCCTCCAATGTCGATGCCGGCTGATATTATATGCTTTTCCGAATTCATATTGCAAAAGTAACAAATTTCCGCAAGAGGGAGAATAGAATGTCAGGAAAACCCTTCCGGCTGAATAAACACAAAATAAATCGCCCGGCTTCCATAGGAAACCGGGTGACAATTCATCTTTGAGTTAGTGTTCTCGGGCAGCATTACCAGATGATCACGCGCTCTTCAACGGGGCGGAACATAGCGTCGCCCTCTTTCACGCCAAATGCCTGCATGAAGGGCTCGATGTTGCGGAGCGAAACGTTCACGCGGTTCACGCCGAGCGAGTGGGGGTCGATCTTCGTGAGGCGCTCGATTTCGGCGTCGCGGATATTGCCGGCCCAGAGGTTGGCGAAGTTCATATAGAACACCTGAGTGGGATCAAGGCCGTCGATCTTTTCCTTGGTGATGTCGACGCCCTTCTTCTTCTGGGAGTCGAGCCATGCGGTGTAAGCCACGCGGAGACCGCCCTGGTCGGCGATGTTCTCGCCGAGAGTGTACTGGCCGTTAGCCTTAACGCCGGGAAGAACCTCGATAGCGCTGAACTGGTCGGCGAGACCCTGGGTAAGTTTCTTGAAAGCGGCGGCGTCTTCCTCGGTCCACCAGTTGGACATGTTGCCCTCGGCGTCGAAGTTGCAGCCCTGATCGTCGAAACCGTGGGTGAGCTCATGGCCGATCACCACGCCGATACCGCCGTAGTTCTCGGCGTCGCTCGATGCGGGATCATAGAAGGGGGCCTGCAGAATGCCTGCGGGGAACACGATTTCGTTGTTGAGGGGGTTGTAGTAGGCGTTGATGGTCTGGGGTGTCATGTTCCATTCGGTGCGGTCAACGGGTTTGCCCCATTTTTCGAGATGGCGCTGGAGAGCCCATTCGCCGGCGTTGTCCATATTCTCGTAGTAGGAGAGGGCCGGGTCGATCTGGAGAAGGGAATAATCTTTCCATTTGTCGGGATAGCCGATCTTGACCATGATTGAGTTGAGCTTCTTCATGGCGGCCACCTTCGTGTCGTCGCTCATCCAGGGGAGACGGATGATGTGCTTGCCAAGGGCGTTGCGCAGGTTCTCGACGAGACCTTCCATATAGATCTTGGAGCTTTCGGGGAAATATTGCTCCACATAGAGCTGGCCGATGCCTTCGCCCATCACGCCCTCGACTGTGGAGAGGGCTTTCTTCCAGCGGGGACGCTGCTGCTGAACGCCGCTCATCACCTTGTTGAATTCGAAAGAGGCATCGCTGAATGCGTCGCTCAGGTAGGGAGAAGCGCCGCTAACCACTTCCCAGAGATAGAGGTCTTTTTTCTCGCGGTCGGTGAGGCTCTTCATCAGGTTGTCGGCCTGCTTCACGGTGTTGAGCTCGGTCACGATAAGAGTTTCGGGAGCTGCGATGCCGAGGTCTTCGATCACCTCCTTGACAGGAAGGTTGGGATAAAGCTCCTTCACCTGAGCGAGAGTGCGGACATTATACATCGCCGGGATGTTGCGGCTCTGTTCGCGGGTCCAGGTTGAATCGGCGAGAAGGGTCTCGATCTTGAGCACGTTTGAAGCGATTCGCTTGGCCTCCTTCTTCGAATATCCGGCAAGCTGCATGTCGGTTTCGATCAGCTTGCGGTAAGCCTGACGGATCTCCTTGTTCTTCTTGTCGTTGAGCAAATAATAGTCGCGGTCGCCGAGGCCGAGACCGGTCGAGCCGAGATACATGGCGTAAACCTTGCTGTTGGCGAGGTCTTCCTGCATACCGACGCTCATGAGGGGATTGCCGTGGTGGCGCTGCATATAGCGGAAGAGGTCGGTCATGCCGTCGGCCTTTGTGCCCTCGATTTTGGCGAGGATGGGCTTGATGGGAGCGGCGCCCTCTTTGTTGCGGCGCACGGAGTCCATGCCCTGCTCATAGATCGTGGCGATCTTGAAGGCGTTGGTGCCGGGAGCCGGTTTGGTGGCCGACAGCCCCTTCACGATGCGCTGCACGCGGTGCTCGCTCGAGTCGTTGAGGATGTTGAACTGGCCATAGCGGGAATATTCCGGAGTGAGAGGATGATCTTTCATCCATGTGTCGTTGACATGGCGATAGAAGTCCTGACGGGGAGAAACCGAATTGTCGATTCCCTCCTTGCTGAGGCTCTTGAGATGCTCCGGGCTGTTCTGGGCGGCTGCGGGAGCGGCTGCCAACGCGAGGAGCATTGCTGTTGTTAAACTTGTTTTAATATTCATTGTGTTGAAATTATAGGTTGGTATTTAAATTTAGACCTATTAAAGCGTTGATGAGTGTCGAGGCTTTACGTTCGGTCTCGTCCCATTCGTCGGCCGCGACCGAATCTATCGTGATCCCCCCTCCGGCATAGATGCAAACCCTGCGGGGCTCGACGCGCATGGAGCGGAGGTTCACGAAGAAGTCGGCTTCTGTGTCCGGTCCGTCGATCTGATATACCGGCCCTATGAAACCGCCGTAGAGGTTGCGGTCGAAACTTTCTGCCGATTCCAGATAATTCAAAGCCACGTCGGCGGGGTAGCCGCTGACCGCGGGGGAGGGGGAGAGCCGGACTGCGAGCCGGCGGG
>SAMEA3663118__coassemble_251_pt1 | contig 19249 bp, 13 predicted proteins | sample SAMEA3663118__metabat2_high_PE_005 | metagenome-assembled genome bin SAMEA3663118 (sample SAMEA3663118) | pig gut metagenome | biome: pig gut; feature: pig-associated habitat; material: faeces | place: Denmark | collected 2012 | reverse complement strand
CCGATGAGCGCCGTGCAGGCCACGATGACCAACGGCACCCTCACCCGCAGCGGCGACGGCTGGGTGGCACATCCCGGCAAGGTCGGCTCGGAGGCAGTGATCTCGGTTTCCGCCCAGCTTGAGGGAAGAACCCAGTCGGTCGGATCGATGACCTTCCGCGTGCGCAAGCTCCCCGACCCCACGGTCTATCTCCCCGTGAAAGACGGCTCGGGCAACACAGTGCATTACAAAGGCTCTCCGAAGCGCATTTCCAAGGCCGCCCTCATGAGCGCCGACGGACTCGGAGCAGCCATCGACGACGATATCCTCAACGTCACCTATCAGGTCGTGTCGTTCTCCACGGTCTTCTTTGACCAGATGGGCAACGCCATCCCAGAGGTCAGCAACGGGTCGCAGTTCTCGCAGAGGCAGAAAGACCAGTTCCGCAGGCTGAAGGCGGGCAAAAGTTTCTTCATCTCCAACGTGAAGGCTAAAGGCCCCGACGGCATCACCCGCGACATTTCCCCGATGGAGGTGGCGCTCAATTAACCAGAAGCTTCAGAAGCAGCTGAAGCCTTAACCAGAATAGCAAATAACATCAGACAGCGATGAAATTATATCGGAAACTTCTAATCCTCGCAGCGGCAGCCGCCGTGACCGGAGCCGGAATGGCCCAGGTGGAATCAAGTGGCGGCGTGCGCAAGCGCACCGAGCGCGACCGCAAGCAGAACACCGACAAACCGGGTGTCACCGACCGCATGCAGGGTTTCTTCGAGCAGAATCCAACCCACGAGGCCGACCTTCAGTATATGCGCGAGATCTATCGCTCGCTCGACCTCAACAAGGCCCAGAACACTCCCCTCTATTATCCCGAGGACGTGATCGACGGCCAGAAAAACCTCTTCCGCATGATTCTTGATCTTGTGGTGGAGGGGAAGGTGCCCGCTTACGAATATCTTGACGGCCGCGAGGTCTTCACCGACCAGTATAAGGTCAAGGTGGCCGACATGCTCGACCGTTTCGGCATCTACTACACTCCCGGCAAAGGAAGCACGGAGAAAAATCCGAAATTTGTGATCGAGGAGGCCGACGTGCCCACCACTCAGGTGCTCAATTATTACATCCTTGAGAAATGGGAGTTCGACCGTCGCACCAACCGGATGAAGACCCGCGTCGAGGCGATATGCCCCGTCATCACCCGCGTGGGGGATTTCGGCGGCGAGGCCCGCTACCCGATGTTCTGGGTGAAATACGACCAGCTGCGTCCCTGGCTCGCCCAGCAGTATGTCTTCCTTTCCGACGACAACAACCTGCCGCAATATAGCATCGACGATTATTTCAATCTCGGAATGTATGACGGCGAGATCTACAAGACCCGCAATCTCCGCAATCTCTCGATGATGCAGATGTATCCCGATCCCGAGGAGCTGAAGCAGGCTCAGGACAGCATCGACAACCGTCTGCGCACCTACGGTTCGGGCATGTGGGTTCCGACCCGCGAGGAATATCTCGCGCAGCGCGAGGCCGCCGAGGAGCGTGAACGCGCTCTGGCAGCGGGCGACACTATTCCCGGACGCACTGTCGTTTCCGACGACGAAGGGGTGACCACCACCAAGAAGTCGACCCGCAAACGCACCACCACCCGCAAGCGCTCCAAAGCCAAACCGAAAGTTTCTTCGGGAGGCTCGAGCAACAATGGACCCAACTCGTCGGCCACGAAGTCTGTGCGCCGCCGCAAGAAGTAAGTTTACAAACTAATGCTGTATTTGCTATATCTTCAGCGCCCGAAACTTCCGCAAGGAGTCCGGGCGCTAACTTTTTTATTAAATTTTTTACGCTAATTTTTTTACGCTGACTTTTGAAATAACGTCAGAGGATGGGAGAAACGAGTCTCAGCACCGACTCGACCATGCGCTGGAGCAGCGGCCGCTTGCGCCAGGTTGTGATCGACACTTTCGTGCATAGCGCCATGTCGCTGAAGAAGATCTCGCGCATCCGGCGGTTGACTTCGGAGTCGTAGATGAAGAGATTGCTCTCGAAGTTGTTTTCGAAGCTGCGGAAATCGAAGTTGGTCGAGCCGGCCGTAACGAGATTGTCATCGATGATCATCGCCTTTGCATGAAGCATTCCGGGATTGTAGAAATAGACCTTGATGCCTGCCTTCAGACATTGGGTCACATAGGAATAGGATGCATACTGAAGCATTTTCGAATCGCTTCGCCGAGGAATCATTATCCTGACGTCGATCTTTGAGAGAGCGGCTGCCTCCAGCGCGTGCTTAACCGCGTCGGTCGGCAGGAAATACGGGGTCTGGATATAGATTGAGCGGGTGGCCATGGAGATCGCCTTCTGAAAACTGAGAGTAAGGTTGTCCCATTGCGAGAGGGGACCGCTCGTGACGAGCTGCATCCCGACATCGTTGTGGAACCCGACCGGAGCCGCTTTCGTATATTCCATCGGGCGCTCGTTTTTCTTGAAATTCCAGTCTACCACGAAGCTGAACATCAGCGACTCCACGATATCCCCCTCGACGCGGAAATGAGTGTCGCGCCACACCTCTCCCCCTTTGCCGGGATCGTAACGGTCGGCGATGTTCATTCCCCCGATATAGCCGATGGCGTTGTCGATCACCACGATCTTCCGGTGGTTGCGCCAGTTGATACGGTTGGCGAGCTGAGGGAAGGTCACTTTGAAGAAGGGATGGGTGTCGACTCCCGCCTCACGCATCTTTTTGAAGAAACGGTTGCGGGCCGAGAAACTTCCGACATGATCGTAGATCACCTTCACGTCGACCCCTTCGCGTGCTTTCTGCATGAGTATGTCGGCGATCTCGCTGCCGAGATTGTCGTCAAGGAAAATGTAATACTGCAGATAGATGCTGCTTCGGGCCGCGCGCAAGTCGCGTTTCAGCGATTCGAACTTGTCATGGCCGTTGGTGAAGATCTCTATCCGGTTGTTGATCGTATAGAACGAGGAGGCGACATTGCGCGCGAGTTTCACCAGGGTCCGTTCCGACCGGCTGAGAGGCTGCGCGTTGAGATTGACATGCCTGGGAGCCATCGTGGTGATGATCTTGCGCTTGTTATGGCGCGAGATCATGTGCTGCCCGCGCAGCGACCTCCCGAAGAAGAGATAGAAGATAAGTCCGACCCATGGGAGGAAAATCAGCGCGAGCACCCAGGCGAGTGCCCGGATGGGATTGCGGTTCTCTTTGAGCACCACCACCACACACGTGATCACAATCACCGAATAGAGGATGAAAATCAGAAATCCTGTGAATGTCGTGAAATAATAGCTCATGGTCAGATTTTTTAATCAGTTGCCTCTCGGCCGAAACAGCCGGGAGTCCAAGTCGGTCCGTTATCTGCCGGGATGCTGGCGGAGATACTCCTTCGCGGTGCGGTCGAGCTCCTCATACCATTCCTCGCCGAAGCGGGCCGTGAGCGGGCCTTTCAGAAATTCGTATGCCCTCACGCCGAGTTTGCGGCCGTTGATCTCTGCGCTGCGGCAGATTTTCCAGCGGTGGAAATTGACCGCCGTGAAACCGTCGTATTCCTTGAGTCTCACCGGATAGAGGCGGCAGGAGATCGGCTTGACGTCGGGGATGCGACCCTCGCGGTAAGCCTTTTCGAGCGCGCAGAGGCATTTTCCTCCCGGCGCATAGCAGGTATAGACGCAATCGCGGCCGTCGACAATCTGGGTGACAAGGTCGCCGTCGGGGTCGACATAGGCCGAGCCCTCCTCCCTGATCGCCTGCAGCGCGCGAGGCAGAAGATCCCCCTCCACCTCGGGAAGCACAGCCTCGATCTTTTCCCGTTCGCCCGGAGCAAGCGGCGCGCCGGCGTCACCCTCCACGCAGCATTCTCCCAAGCATTGGTCGAGATCGCAAACGAAATATCGCTCCACGAGGTCGAGACTGACGAGTGTATCCTTTATCTGTAACATCCTTTTTTCGATTTCTTATACGCTTAATGCGGCCGATATACGCTTGGTGCGGCAGTTCCGGTTCAGATCGCCTCAATCACTCCGAAACCGATAAGACGGTCGGCCCGGGCGCCGGGGGGACAATAATAGACCGCGACGGAATATTCGTTGTCGGTCTCATATTTGTTTCCCTCCACGAGGGCAGGCGTCGGAGCGGCATCGGAATTGCGTTTTCGGGCAACATACTGGTAATTATATTGTCCCTGCTTGAGAGGCATCTGAAGTTCGTAGACATGGCGGTCGCGGTTGTAGGTCATCCGGTTGCGCTCGTCGAAAATGCCGTGGGTCATCTCGCCGTCGACATATATGTCGCCGTCGATGAGCTCCGGGAAGTCGAGCGTGAAATAGACCGTGATATAGTCGGCGCCGATGTTGGAGTCGGTGGCGTTGTATTCGCGCACGATATAGCGGCCATGCTGCGTGCGGTCGTACTGATATTCGCGCTGCGCCTTCTCCTCGTCGGGCTTGAGCCAGACATGATAGTTGCTCCCCATATAGCGCAGCGAATCGACGTTCATCCCCGGAAAACCGTTGCTCGTCGATTCAAAACGGCGATATTCATTTCCGCCCGGGAAAATCAGCGAGGGATTGTGCTGATAGTAATATCTGCTCCCTTCCACTCGCTGCGGGGCCTCAAGGCGCCGTTGGGTCGATTCACGGTTGTTCTGCTCAACCAGAACCTTGAGGTCGGAATATGGATTCTGAATCGGGAATCCTTCGGCGTCGATCGCGAAATCGAGCTGCTGCCATTCGGTGTTGTGGCCGAAGTCGGTGCGGGTGGTGTAATAGCCGCTGACGTCGGCGCCCGGCTCCACTACCCTGAACCGCGTCTGGAGCACCACGTCGTCGGGATCCTCCTGACGGTAAACCTGGAAGAGATAATTCCCGGAATGGATCACCCGGAGATCGTCGTTGGGAAACGCCACCTGATAATTGACATAATGCACGAAGACGTTCGACGAATAGGCCCAGTCGTCGATTTTCACGCCGTTGAATCCGTCGAGATATTCCGACTCCACGAGCCGCGACGGCTGCCAGTCGGCGTTGCAATGGATCAGCCGGTATTCGAGATCGGAGTAATCATCGCCGAGTTCGTCGAAGTTGATTATGATGCGGTCTTGGGTGTCGAGCCTTATCACGTTGGGTCCCATGAAGTTATCTTCGACCTGCGTTTTCAACGTGCGGAAATGCCGGTCGAAGATCTGCTCGCGGGTGTCGGTGGCCGCAAAAGCAGCCGACAGCACTGCGACGAGCAGGATGGAGAATATGTTGATTCGCAGGCGGTTCATAATTTCGCTTGTTACCATTCTATGGGCGTTTTCCCTTTCGACAGTAGATATTCGTTGGCGCGACTGAAGTGACGGCAACCGAAGAAACCTCTGTAAGCCGAGAGGGGCGACGGATGAGGGGCGGTGAGCACGCAATGTCGACCCCGGTCGATAAAGTTTCCTTTGCGGATGGCGTCGGACCCCCAGAGCATGAATACGATTCCGTCTCTCTCCGTGGCGAGATGGCGAACGGCTGCGTCGGTGAGTCGTTCCCACCCCAGACCGGAATGCGATTTGGGGGCATGTTCCCTCACCGTGAGCGAAGAGTTGAGCAGAAGCACCCCCTGACGCGCCCAGCGGGTGAGGTCGCCGTCGGCGGGTATCGGGGCGCCCGTGTCGCTGCTCACCTCCTTGAAGATGTTGACGAGCGACGGCGGCATCCCTACCCCAGGATTGACTGAAAAGCTCAGTCCGTTGGCCTGCCCCGGCCCGTGATACGGATCCTGGCCTATTATCACAACCTTCACATCCTCAAACGGACAGGCGTCGAACGCGGCGAAGATCTTTCCCGCAGGAGGATAGACGCGAAATGCCGGATCAGCATATTCTCCCCTCACCCGCGCGGTGAGTTCCCTGAACCAGAGCTGCGCGAATTCCGGAGAAAGCACTTCCTTCCAGCCCGGCTCTATCCTTACATCTACTGCCTCTTTTTTATCCATTCTACAAATTTAGCTAATTATTCGCAAAAAGCCGCTTTCACTCCTGTTAAAATGCATCCGACCCGGTTCCGGAATCGGAATAATGCTCAGAATTTCACGAAAAATGCGAGAAGGATGAGGAATATGAGCAGCGGCGCCAGATATTTCACCACGAAGATCACCGTGCCGGCCATAGGCTGACGCAGTTTCCCGCCGTTGGTGAGCTGAGCGCGGAAGAATCCTTTTTTGGCCGCCCAGCTCATGAATAGGCAGGTGATGATCGACACTAACGGAAGCAGGATGTTGGTGGCGAAGGTGTCGAGGGCGTCGAAGATGGTGAGACCGGCAATCTGGATGTTGCTGAGGCGCCCGAGCGAGAGCGAGCATATCGACGAGAAGAGAAAGAGCGGGAGAATCACGATAAGGCAGGCCGTGACGCGGCTCTTCTTGAAGAAGTCCTGTATCCACGCCACCGAGACTTCGGCAATCGATATGGTCGAGGTGAGCGCAGCCACAAGAAGGAGCAGGAAGAAGAGCACCGACCAGAGCTGAGTCGCCCCCATCTGGCAGAAGATCTGCGGCAGGGTGACGAAAACGAGCGTCGAACCTTCGAGCAGTGAGTCCTGCATCCCGAAACTCGCCACGGCCGGGAAGATGATCATTCCCATCATCACGGCGGCGAGAAGGTCGAGCAGGGAGACGGTGACTGCTGTTTTGGTCAGATTAGTCTTCTTGGGGAAATATGAGGCGTAGGTCACGAGGATTCCCATGCCGAGGCTCAGCGAGAAAAATGCCTGGCCGAGGGCGTTGACCACCACGGCGGGCGTTATCTTCGAGAAGTCGGGCGAGAGGAAGAATTTCACACCCTCTCCCGCTCCGGGCAGCGACAATGCCACTCCGGCAAACATCAGCAACAGGATGAAGAGCAGCGGCATCAGGATGTTGGAGAGCCGCTCTATCCCTTTCTGCACTCCCCAGAGGAGCACCAGCAGGTTGATCACTATCATGACGAAGGTGTTGATCAGCGGTCCGCTGTCGCCGCAGATATAGTCTTGCATCTTGGAACTGAAAAACGCCTCTCCCCCTACGGCTGCCGCGCCGGAATAGAGATCGCCGGTGATCGACTGCCAGAGATATTCGAATGTCCAGCCGGCCACCACCATGTAGAAGCAGAGGATCAGATAGGAGGCAAGCACAGCCAGCGCCCCGCCGATCCACCATTTGCTCCCGGGCCGAAGCTTGCGGAATGCCGACACGGCGTCGGTTTTCGAACCCCGGCCGAGCGAAAATTCGGCAAGCATCACCGGAATTCCCAGCAGGAGCAGGCAGATCACGTAAACTATCAGGAAGGCGGCTCCGCCATTGGCTTGCGTCTCCGCCGGAAAACGCCAGATATTGCCCAGCCCGACCGCCGAACCGACAGTGGCGGCGATCAGCCCGATCTTCGTTGTAAAAGTTGTCTTTGCCATAGGCTCATTGCATTTAGTGCGACCTCGACCTTGTTAAGCAAGATCTGAATCTAAAGGATTACAGGGTAACGATAACCTTTTTTCAAATTATAGCGGCAAATTTACTGAATTATTTTGAAAAAAGCATTATCTTTGCAGTCGGAATGGAAAATCCCTACAGGCTCGGCCTTAAGGCGATTTGAGAATGTCTCCATAGTTCAATGGATAGAATATCGGATTCCGGTTCCGACGATTAGGGTTCGACTCCCTATGGAGATACCGCGGAGTGGCTTGCAAGTTGATTCCCAACTGTGAGCCGCTCTTTTTCATTAACCCGGTCTAAAGAAAGAAACATGGATATTCTTTGGCTCATCCTGGGGCTCGTGCTGATACTGGCGGGGGCCAATTTTCTCACCGACGGAGCCGCTTCAGTGGCGCGCCGGCTCGGCATTTCCGACCTTGTGGTCGGTCTGACGGTTGTGGCGTTCGGCACTTCGACGCCTGAACTTGTGATCTCGATAATGGCTGCGATCAGCGGCAACGCACCGCTGGCCGTCGGCAATGTGGTCGGAAGCAACATCTTCAACATCCTGGCGATCATCGGCCTGACCTCGCTGGTGCGTCCGATCGTGATCGAGCGTTCGGTGATGACCCGTCAGATGCCGCTGATGCTTCTCTCGTCGCTTCTGCTTCTGATGCTCGGCAATTCGGGCTGGATCGACGGCACGGGAGTCAACGAGATTTCGAGAGTGAGCGGAATTTTCCTCGACCTTCTCTTCATCCTCTTCATGATCTATACGGTGGTCGTGGCTCGGCATGAGTCGGAGCTTCACCCGGAGACCCGGCAGGAAGAGAATAAGAAAAAGGAGGAACGCAACGTGCTCCTCTCCACTGTCTATATCCTCGGGGGACTCGCCGCACTCGTCTGGGGCGGTGACCGATTCGTTGACGGTGCGTCGGGAATCGCCCGTTCGCTCGGCATGAGCGACGCGATGATCGGCCTTACGATTGTGGCGGCCGGCACTTCGCTTCCCGAACTCGCCGCTTCAGTGGCCGCAGCCGTCAAAGGGCATCCCGGCCTCGCTGTCGGAAACGTGATCGGCAGCAATATCTTCAACACAACCCTCGTGCTCGGCGGAGGCGCCACCATCCTTCCCCTCCCCTTCAACGGTGTCACCAACGTAGACCTCTTCACCCTCGTCGGCGCCTCTCTGCTCTTCATTATCTTCGGATGGTGGATCAAGGAGCGGACAATCACCCGCCTCGAAGGCGGAATAATGTTCGCCTGCTATATCCTCTACACCCTCTATCTCATCTCGACTATCTGATTCTTTTGCAAGAGCTGCCTGCGGCATGACTCGCCGTTATTCTCCAGTGAGATAATTCTTTAGAAAGCGTCGAGTATCGTCTCGAGATTGTCGCCCTGCGCAAGTCCCATCTTTTTGCGGATGCGATAGCGCGAGGTGTTGACCGTCTCCGGCAACACCGACATGGTGTTGGCCATCTCTTTGGCGCTCATCCCTACCCTTATGTATGCGCAGATCCGGAGGTCGGTCTTCGATAGACCGGGATAGGCTCGTTTCAGTCCGTCGAAAAATTCGGGATGGACCTCTTCGAATTTCAGTTTGAAATATTGCCAGTCGTCATCGGCGCTCAGCTGCCGGCTGATTTCCCGCTTCAGCGATCTTCCGTTGTCGGCCGCGATCGCCCCTTTTTTCTCGAGGGCCTCGATCTGGTCGGCCAATTGTTTAAGCTTGTTGTTTTTCTGCGCCAACAGCAGCGTGTTGCTTGCTATCTGTTTCTCCTTGGCTTCTATTTCTCTGAAATATTGGGCGTTCTGCAGTTCAAGCTTGTCGCTTTTCTCTTTTTCGAGCTGCAGGTCGAGTTGGCGTTTGCGGCGCGCCACCTGCTGCAGCCGCAGCGTGAGAAGCAACACCACGATGATGAAGACCGACAGCCAACAGATGATAATGAGCCGCCATCTGCTCTTGATCTTTTGCTCGTTAAGAGCCTGCTCGTAGCTATGGATTGTGCTCAGATGCTCCGCTCTCCGGAGGCTCTGCACCTTCTCGTCGTCAAAAATCGAGTCGTTGAGAGCCATGAGTCGGCCGCTGTAGTAAGCCACGCTATCGGTCTGCCCCATGGCGATGTAGCAATCGGTGATTCCTTTCAACGGCTCTTTCTCATGGGCTCGCTCGTTGAGCCTCCGAGCATACTGAAGGCCCTCTTTGAAATGGCGGAGAGCAAGTTTGTAATCCCCTTCGGCATAGGCGATTTTGGCCAGTTGCGGCAGAGAGAGCATGAGCAGCCGGGAATTGCCGAGACGGCGCGCTATAGAGTATGCTTTCCTCGCGGAATTTTTGTCGGTTTGATCGGATATCGCGTAGCGCGAAACGAGCACGTTGGCCAGATAGATGGAGTCGCCCGTAACGTATGGGTCGGCCAATATGTCGTCGATTACTCCGAGGGCTTTCTTTTTGTTGCCGGCGATATATTCGCAATTGGCGATGTTGATCGAATTCTTCATTGTGCACACATCGCTCCCGCTTCCGTGCAGCAGGTCGCGGCCCCGATAAAAATGTCGCAGGGCGTCGACATTTTCATCGAGATCATGCATCAGGGCTCCAAGCACAATAGTATAGCGCCCCTCCCAGTAATCGTCGCCGATTTCGTGAAGGCGGTCAAGATTCTTGCGCAACAGGAAATATGCCTTGTCAAACTCTCCTTTGCGCTGAAGTATATGTCCGCGCAGAAGCTGAAGCCGGATATTGTCATAGGGATAGGCTGCGGTGTCGGTAAGCGCCTCCGCTTTCAGCAGGAGAGGGAGGGCCGATTCGCCGCTCTCCTTCAGCACCACCCAGGCGCGCCAGTAATAAAGTCGCGCCGCGGCCTGACGGCCGAATTTTACAGGGTCGGCCGCGGGGAAACTTTTCACCACGTTCATCAGTTCGCCATAGGGCATATCGACAAACGCCGCCTTCTCCATCATCTCCACAATGCCGTCGCTGCTGTTGCCCAGCGGCTGCCATTTGGCTCCGGGGGTTTTATCGGCGCGAGCTTGGAGGAATGCCGTCAGGGCAAGCACCAGTATCGACAAAAGTCTGACCATCGGTTTCATATCCGGCTATAGTTGTTTTCTTCCGGCAAAGATATACAAATTAAAATTGTCTATTACCGAAAATTGCCGCAAAATAGCCAATAACACCTACAACCGCACGCCAAAGCCCGCCTTTATCTATATTTTGTCTATACACTCCTTCCACAAACCCTCCATTCCAAATGCCCACGGCGCCCCATGGTCGTCGTCGACTATTTCTTCAATTCCGGAGCTGTCTTCATTTTTCATATTGGCTTCCCAGAACTTTATGGCATCTTTGATCCAGCCTTCAGCAACAGTGCCTGTGCCGATGCCGAATCCATGTTCCAATCCTTCATAAACATGAAATTCAGTCGGAATCCCCATTGCCGACAGTCGCTGCAGTCGGTTTTGCATCGTTCGCCACGAGGCAATGCCGTCATCTGAACCGACGCAGTTATATGTTGGCGGATCCTGTGGAGAAGCCGTGGAATAACCGGTGTATTGCATCACTACTGCGGCCGCTTGCGGAATGTCGGGATCATCTGTCAGATATAAAAGATTGTTTTTATTTCCTAACGTGGCCGCCATTCGCGCACCGGCCGAGCCGCCCCAGAGTGAATAATTCGTTTTGGCAACACCCAATTTATATCGTCCTATCTGAATCATTTGTAGATCATCTATTTTGGTAGTCCTTCAGTCGTTACCGGAAGTCCGTCTCCTTTCCATTCGATGATTCCGCCTTTGAGATTGACTACCTTATATCCGAGTTTAGTCAGCATCTCGGCCGCTTCCATCGAGCGTCTGCCACTTCGACAATAGACGAGTATGGTGGAATCTTTCGACAATTCTTTCTCTGCCCTCTGTTGGAAATCATCAGATTGGATATTGATGTTAGACGCCCCGTCAATATGCCCTTCGGCATACTCCTGAGGTGTGCGGACATCAAGCAATTGCACAGAGTTTGCTTTGATTTCCTTATCAAATTCAGGCGCTGAAACAGAAGTGATATTGTCGTTGCAGTTGCAACTTGATATTTGTGTTGCACTCATTGCCATTATTATCAATGTAATTGCGAGTTTGATTATTTTTGACAATGCATTCATTTTATTTCAGTTTTTGCCTTGCGAAGCAGGATATATTCTGAGGGAGCCGAACCAATCAGTCTCACGCCTGAGTTATAATGAACATCTATTCTGGATATGTGGGGAAGAATCCGTCGCAAGGCATCCTCCTCTTTGCGAGCAGTTGATTCAGATATTCGTTTCGTTCTATAATCATAGTCCAGATTTATTCAATGACAAAATGGTCATAGACATGACTGTTTTGTCAGTGCAAAGATAATGCAGAATTTTCTCCCAGCCAAATATGCGGAGCGATTTATCCATAAATACATCAAAAAAGACTCAATCCTTCCGACGGAATATTATAGCCTCAGCGGCTTCAAGGTGACAACAGTCGCTCCGGGCGAACTGCCTGCAGAACTTGCCCCCGGCATCTACATCACCAGGCGCGGCAACAGCATCAACAAGGTGACGATACGCTAAAAAGCTAAACCGATCCTTTACCGTCAGCCCTGCGAAGCCTAATGCCGCAGGGCTGACGTCTGTTATGACCGGCCTGCACGCCGCCGGATTTTGAGCAACGCGTTCTTTGTCTATTATCGAAAATCGCTTTAAATACGGGCGAATTCTGCACAATTTGTGGCGGTTTTCGGATTTTGTCCATATTTTGTCTATATATACTCTTGCATTTTTGACCTTTTTACGCTTAACTTTGCACCGATATCTTTATCCCGATCCACCCATAACAACTGTAATAAAAAAGAATGCGTATGAAAAGAAGAGACTACTTGAGCCTTGCATCGGGAGCGCTGATCGCTCTGGCGGGCAGTCAGGTTTCCGCTTCGGCCGCTACGGCGCCTCCCCCGGCCCGGGTCGACGCGGGAACGTGCGAAGTCACAGTCGAAGTGCACGATCCATGGGGCACCGGCGACAAAGGGATACAACTGCTCCTCGACAGCAGCCACTCCTCATGTGGCGAATTTTACAACGCGGATCAGACTTTCTACTTCGGCGACTATTCCCCCTTCGACCTGAAGCTCCCGGAAAATGCCGAAAAGTCGTATTCGCTCGACAATATGGTGGTCGACGGCTCGGCCACGATAACAATCCCGGCCGGAACCTACGACTACCTCATCCTCTCTCAGCAGCCGGGAATGAGCTATATCGTCCCCTCAGGAGCATTCTCCACAGGTGACGATTTTGAATTTGTGGCCGGGAATAGCTACAAGTTCACTTTCGAGAAAGACAGCTCCGACGCCGGTGTCCGCACTCTGCTCATAACCGAGAAGGATATCGCAGCCACAGCTCTTACTCTTCCTGAGCAAAGCATCGACCTCGGAGAAGCCGAGATCGGCATGACCATAACTAACCTCGGCACTATCCCCGCCTCCGGAATCAAGGCCTTCTATTCGGCCGACGGCGGCAAGGAGGTCGAGGAATCGGTCAGCGGCGAGATAGCTCCCGGCGAATCGCTCGATTTCACATTCGCCGCCAAAGCCGACTTCTCGGCCGCAGGCGTCCACTCGGTGACCGCCCGCGTCGAAATGGAGGGCGACATGCTCCCCGCCAACAACTCGGCCAGCGGAAAAACACGCCGCCTCAGCGTGCGCGAGCTTCCATTCTCCTACGTCTTCGCCGACCATGGTCCCGACGGCTTCGAAGCCGACTGGATTGTGGTCAACGCCAACAACGACGACGCCACATGGGAATACAACGAATGGCAGATGAACCCCGACGGCAACATGGGAGTCGCCGGATGCACAGTAGGCTGGACAGTGGGCGGCTGCGACGACTGGCTCGTGACCATGCCCATCGCCATGAAAGCCGGCAAGCACCATGTATCCTTCTCCACGCGCTCAATCATCGCCGAGAACAACGAAGTGATGGAGGTCTGCGTGGGAACATCTCCCAAACCGGCCGACATGCAGGTGGCCGGGACATTCAACATCAAGTCGGAGGAATGGCTCAGTCGCGCCGCCAACTTCGAAGTGCCTGAAGACGGCAACTATTACGTTGCGTTCCACGACATCGGCGGCGCCGACGCACTCAATCTTCTGCTCGACAAAATCAGCGTGGAAGCAGGCGAATTTGTCGCCACGCCCAAAGTGGTGATCAAGAAGATGCATCTTCCGGTCAGCAACTGCGACCTCCCCGCCGACGCCAAGGTCGGCGTGACGATCAAAAACAACGGTTCGGCGCCGCTCACCGACTTCACCGTTTCGGCAATCGTCGACGAAAAGCAGACGGTGACCTCGACATTCGCAGGTCCGCTCGACATGGGAGCCGAAGACACTTTCTATATCGAAGACACTGTGGATCTCTCGACGATCGGCACCCACAGCGTGATCATGCAGGTGGGCTATGGCGAACAGAGCGAAGAAGCCTTCACCATGATCGAATGCTTCGAACCTTACGCCGAACTTCCGGCATATACCAACTTCTCGAAAGGCGTCAACCATGACTTCTGGGCGAAGATGGATGAGGAGGCCTGGGAATATGAGCCTATGTTCGAAAGCTTCGCAGCAACCGGCCATGGCATAGAGAAGGGTATTATCTCCCGCGGCGCACACTTCGACGGCGACGCCCGGCTGAAGCTGATGTTTGCCGGAACCGGCATGTGGGGCACGACAGGAATCACCGTGCTCTTCGGAAAGGCCGGAGCCGACCTCTCCACTTATGAGAAAGTCTACGAACTCGCCGACCTCGACCAGCAGATCCATCAAGAGGAGATCACGGGCCACGTCAGCGAACCGGGCAACTACAGCTTCGTGATCGCCGATTCGGGCGACGAGTCGGCATCACTCCATCTCTGCCTCAACGACGCTACGGTCAGCGCAGTCTTCCCCCACGACATCCGCATCACCTCGATCTCGGGTCCCGTGAGCAACTATACCCCCGCCGCCCAGCTCAAAGGCACCGGCGAATACTACGTCACGGTTGAAAACCGCGGCACCATGGATGCTACAGGAGTGCAGGTTTACCCGATGGTCGACGGCACACGCACCGGCAACCCGTCGGAAGCCGTAGCCATCCCGGCCGGAGAGTCGAAAATGATCAAGGCGCTCCTTACGCTTCCGCAGTTTGAGGAGGGCGACAAGTTTACAGTAGCTTTCGAAGCCGTTTCGGCCGACGCCGACGGTTACGAGGGCGACAACACCAAGGCGATGCCCGAGATTACCGTCACCCATGATTGCCGCGCTCTCGAAAACATGAGCGAAGTCTCCACGGCCATCGGCACCTGGGGCGCACCGCTCGCCATCGGCAACATCTACTCCTTCTCGACTCCCTCCGACCTCACGGGAGTGACGTTCGGCCTGGCCGCCACAGAAGCTTCAGCAATCGCCACTTCGGATATCCGGCTCAACATCTATAAGGTCAATCCCGACATGAGCCTCGACCGCTGCATCTATTCCGAGACAATGCAGCGTGGCGTCGGAGGAGACTTCCGCACCGTCGACGTGCCCGACATGCGCCTCAATCCCGGAAGCTACTATTTCGAGATCGCACAGCTCTCTTCAAACAACATGGGCCTCGCCTACATGGTCGACATGGAGTCGGTTTGCTACAACCGCGTCGACGACGAACTGTCGCTGACCACGGCCTATGCCCTCTGCATCCGCGCGGAGTTCAAGGACGACGCCGCTGTCTATGCCAAGGATGCCGCCGCAGTGAAGTTCACAAGCCCGGTGTTCGACAAGTCGCTCTTCGGATCGGACGAGACGGTTTCGGCTCAGGTGCGCAACAACGGTTATGAAGACGGCTCCATCGAGGCCACCCTCTATCTTGACGGCGTGCGTCTCGGTTCCAGCTCGCTCGACCTTCTCTCTTACGAATCGGCCGACCTCGATTTCGAGAACGTCGACCTCTCCGTTCCCGGTGACCGCACACTCGAAATACGCGTCAGCATGAGCGGCGACGAGAACGCCGCCAACGACGTCTGCGCCAAGACTGTGGTTTCCGACAAGGAACTCGATCCCTACACTCTCGACTTCGAGGGCTGCAACGACTTCGCCGGCATGGGCGACCGCTTCAATCCCTCGTGGAAGACGATCGACCGCAGCGGAAGCGATGACTTCGACAATTTCTGGCGCTATTCATATCCCGGCAAGGGCGAGCGCGTAGGTTTCCAGGCGTTCAATCCTTCGCTCACGGTTCCCTCCATGATCGACGACGGTTTCGAGGGTATGTTCCCGCATTCAGGTTCGCGCATGGGCGTGGCCTTCATGTTCAGCCGCTGGAGCGACTCTTACGATGGCGTTTCCACCGAAAACGACACATGGCTCATCTCCCCCAAGCTGAAGCTCGGCGACAATTCGAGCATTGAAGTCTGGGTGAAGACCCGTTGCCTCGAGACTCTTGACGCCAAACTGGAGCCTTACCGCATCCTCGTGTCGGAAACCGACGACGAGCCTGAAAGCTTCAAGGTGGTCGGCTCCGAATCGCGCACCGCACCGACCGACTGGACTCTCGACGAAGCTGACCTCAGCGCTTACGACAACAAGGATGTCTACGTGGCAATCCAGTATGTCGGCACGAGCGGCAACGTATGCCTCCTCGTCGACGACATCAAGGTTAAGACGCAGATCTCGGGCGTGGGCTCGCTCACCGACGAGACGCTCTCGGTCGCCTACGACGGCAGCATCGACTCGCTGATCGTAAACAGCGCCCTCGACGCTGAAATCGGCGTCGTGTCGGCAGCAGGAATAGCCTACGGCTTCTCCGCCGAAGCCGGGACAAGCGCCCTCAGCATGGCTTCGCTCCCCGCAGGCGTCTACATGGTGAAAGCCACGACAGCCGCCGGCACCGCGAAAGCCAAGTTCGTAAAGAGATAATTCCCTGATTAACCCGGCAATAAAAATGGCCGCCCCGTCTGTCGGAGCGGCCATTTTTATTGCCGGTTCTGATAACCTGATATCGATGTTATTCCTGGGCGAGGATCAGGGCGCTGTAGGGGGCGAGGGTGATCTTGCCTCCTTCTGTGGCGCCGAGGTCGGCTGCGTGGGAAATCTTGCCATCCTGAGCCACGATCTTCCAGTTGCCCTTCTTCACGTTGACCGTCTGAGGTTCGGAAGCGCCGTTAAACACCACCTTGATCTCTTTCCAGCTGTCGCCGTTGGCATGGTTGAGCAGCGAATAGCTGATCAGGTTGGGCGTCTTCTTGGAGTCGATCTTGTCGAAGCGGAGATTCTTGGCTATGTCGGCCGCCGTGGTCATGCGGAAAGCGGGATGCGCCTTGCGCAGGGCAATAAGCTCGCGGTAATAATCGAACTGGTCGCGATATTTCGACTTGTTGGTCCAGTCGATGGCGTTGATGTCATCGGGACTCTTGAAGGAATTGTGGACACCCTTCTTGTCGCGCCACACCTCCTCGCCGGCAAACATGAAAGGAGTGCCCTGCGAGGTGAAGACGATGGTCTGCGCCAGCTTGGCGGCGGCGAGCTGATTCGCCTCGCTCTCCCCTGCCATGGATTTCTTGAGCTTGTCGGTCAGCGTCAGGTCGTCGTGGCAGCTGACGTAGTTCACGATCATCTCCGGACTCTTGGCGTAGGGGAACTTGGAGTTGTTGCCCTTCTTGAAATCAACCTGGGGATGGTTGGTGGCGGCGACGATGCCGATCTTCACCGTCTCCTCAAGACCCGGTTTGCCGGTGGCAAAGCCGCGGTCGGCCGCATCGGTGTAGTGACCCTTGATGGCGTCGCGGATATCGTCGGAGAAGACGGCTATGTTTTCCATTTTGCTCACGTTCTCCTTCAGGGCGCGGCGTTCGGGCTGCAGCGGGGAATCGCCTGCCGTCCAACCTTCGCCGTAGACAAAGATCGACGGATTGATTTTCTTCAGCTCGGCGGCGACCTTGCTCATCGTCTCGGTGTCGTGGATGGCCATGAGGTCGAAGCGGAAACCGTCGACATGATATTCGTCGGCCCAATATTTGGTGGAATTGATGATGAAGTTGCGCATCTGCTCGAGGTCGGAGGCCGTCTCGTTGCCGCATCCGGAGGCGTCGGAATATTTGCCGTCGTTCCAGTGGCGGTGGTAATAGCCGGGAGCGGTGAGCTCGAAGTTGGAGCCGTCGTTTTCAGCCGTGTGATTGTAGACCACGTCCATAATCACGCCGATTCCGGCCTCGTGGAGAGCCTTGATCATCTCCTTCATCTCGCGGACGCGGGTGGCGGGGTCGGAAGGGTTGGTGGAATAGCTTCCTTCGGGAGCGTTGTAGTTCTGCGGATCATAACCCCAGTTGTAGGTGTTGAGCTGGAGGTTGGTCTCGTCGACTGAGTTGTAGTCGTAGGAGGGGAGGATATGCACGTGGGTCACGCCGAGCTCCTTGAGATGGTCGATGCCGGTTTTCTCTCCGAGAGGGGTAACGGTCCCTTCCTCAGTGAGGGCGAGGAATTTACCTTTGTTGGCGATGCCCGACGAGGGATGCATCGACATGTCGCGATGGTGCATCTCGTAGACGATCACGTCGGAGAAATTCTTCACTTCGGGGCCTTTGTCGGAAGCCCAGCCCTCGGGATCGGTCTGCGCGAAGTCGATGATGGCGGCGCGCTTGCCGTTGACGCCCACGGCCTTGGCCCATACACCGGGAGTCTCGGCTTTCCATTTGCCGTCGACCTTCACCTGGAAGGTATAGAATTTGCCGTAGAGCTGCTCGGGAACGGATGCACGCCACACGCCGTTGGCAGCATCCCCCTTCATCTCGAGGGTCTTGAACGGAGCGCCGGTGTGGCCGTCGTTATAAAGATTCACTTTCACTTCCTGGGCCTTGGGGCTCCAGAGGCAGAAATGAGTTCCGCTCTTGTCAACGGTCAGTTCGAGATCGTCGCCGTTATAGACGGGCCATGAGATAAACTGCTCGTCGTAGGTGGTGTTGGTCTGCGCCGACGCGACACCTCCGGTCAACATAGTGGCAGCCATAAAGATCGGTAAGGTTAGTTTATTCATTTTCTATCGTTATAAGTAATATATGTCTTAGTCTTCTATCTAATACGCTGAATTTGAGTTTTTCGTATTCATGGTCATGCCGGGGAATGCCCGACATGCCCGATTTTTTTATTTTTAACATCGGTTGTGATTTATTCGATGCGCCGGAGCACGCGGGGCACGAGATCGCGTTCGGAAGAGCCGAATCGCACGCGGTAGCTCTGCGCCGCCTGATCGAAGCTGACAATCTCGCCGGCGCCAAACACACGATGGCGCACCTTCGTGCCCGGCTGCCAGACATCCTCGCCACGCTGCCCCAACTCCTGGTTGAGCATCTTCACCAGATTGTAGGTTCCTTCCAAAAGCTGCGGATCGGGGTTTCCTTCGACAGTCAGCAATCCTTCCGGCACTTCGGCGATGAAGCGCGACGGATATTTCAGGGCGCCGTTGTCGTTCATATACCCCTCCGACTCGAGAAGATAGAGCATGTCGCGGGCTCGGGTCACGGCAACATACATCAGCCGCCGCTCCTCCTCCTCGCCATCCTTGCGGCGCTCGCGGATCGACCGGTGGTTGGGAAAGACCCCTTCCGTCAGCCCCGGGACGAACACTGTGCTGAATTCCAATCCCTTGCTCTGATGGATCGTCATTAGCTTCACCTTCTCGGAGTCGATGGCGGCGTCGGCGTTGGTATATAGCGCTATCTCCTGCAGATATGCTGCGAGCGTCATGTCGCTGTCGTCGATCTGCGAGAGCTCGAATTCCTTCATGGAATTGATCAGCTCCGAGACGTTCTCGAGCCGCTCCT
>SAMEA3663118__coassemble_247_pt1 | contig 19803 bp, 12 predicted proteins | sample SAMEA3663118__metabat2_high_PE_005 | metagenome-assembled genome bin SAMEA3663118 (sample SAMEA3663118) | pig gut metagenome | biome: pig gut; feature: pig-associated habitat; material: faeces | place: Denmark | collected 2012 | reverse complement strand
CAACTGCCGGGCCTTCCGCTTCTCCGCCGTGCAGCGCCGCCGCCTGCTCGCGCTCCTCCTCCACTACTACACCGTCCACTTCCCCGGCCTCGCCAACCTGAAATCCCCCGCCATCCTAACCGACCTTTTCGCCTGAAAAACACCACGGAAAATTGCCGGTTCAGCCAGCCCCGAATATCAAAAAAGGCAGGCCGGAATCGCTCCCGGTCTGCCTCTACCCTAATATTGCTTTTACTTAGACCTGTAAAAAATCTTATCTGAACTATTATAATCTTGTCTGGAATAGATTCTTATTTCACGTAGATCTTTTTGCCTCCTGCTATGTATAAGCCGGCGGGAAGGCCTTCGACTGCCGTTTCAGCCGATACGTTCGAGCGGACTTTCACGCCCTGCATGTTGTAGACGTCAACGTTGGTTTCAACTGCATCTTCCACTTCAATTTCACTCGCGCCTGTGGTTACGCTTTGGTTGGTCAGTGCTACGGCTGTGATGTTGAAGGGATTTCCTCCCTCCTTGTTACCCTGGATGATCAGAGCGTCGACATTGGCGAGCGATTCCTTCACGTTGACATTCTGCAGATCAACCGTGGCGACGCGGGCAGTGTGGAGAATCTTGTCGTTCTCGGCCCATGCCGTCCTCGGGTTGAAGCTTGTCAGCACGCTGAGCAGATAGCCGGTGTAATCACCCTTGTCGTCAGAAAGATAGATATCCATGTAGCGCTGGCCTCCGTAGTTGTCGAACGCCGTCTTGAAGATTTCGAGCGTGCTCCATTGGTCAATCCAGCAGTAGCCGCCCCAGATGGCGCCCTCGGGCATTGTGAAACCATCGTTGCAAACGCACACTCCAGTCACGGTAAAGTTGCCGCAGATCTCAAGACCATATTCTTTGAGAGTGTCGAGCATTCCCTGAGTGATATAGGCCTTGAACTCGGTGCCGTAGGTGCCGAGATCAGTCTTGCGGCTTCCCGGAAGCCAGGTGCCGTTGGCCTTTATTTCGACTGCGCCGTCGGTCTTGGAAAACGTAATATAGATGTAATTGCCGACATTCACACCTTCTGCGAAATCTGCGGCCGGGATCGAGAGAGTCGATTTCCATGTCACCTCTTTGGGGTCTCCCGAATAGAGTGTCTTTACTGTTTCCTGCGCGTTAACGGTAAGAAATGCTACAGCTGCAACTGAGAGTGTTGTAAAAAAACGGTTCATAAATTTTGGTGTTATGTTAAGTGTATAAGGTCGATATTTTGAGGAGCGGGTTCCGCCATGCCGCGAGAGCATGGCGGAACTCCCCTCGGTTTATTGTTTGGCTACTTTCAGGTCGGTGATGGCGATGTTGCCTCCGTAGCTGTTGATCGACCAGCAGTTGCGGGCCGTGCCGTAGACGCGAGTGGTATAGGCCACGGTCTCGTTGATATACATTGTCATCACCGAATTGTCGGTTATTATGGTTATGTTGTAGACGCCGTCGGAAGGAGTGTTGAAGTTATAACCGTCGGTATTGGCGATGAAACCGACGCCCCCTTCCTCCTCATAGTTGATTTTCCTTACAGTCTCGCTTTCGGGGTTGACGATGATGGAATAGAACTTGCTCGAATCGCCGCCTCGGGCAAACGAGACGCCGAACTTATCCCATGGCGAGGAAGTGGTCAGCGTGAAGGAGATGCGGTTTTCCGTGCCAAGGCGCGACATGAGCTTGCTTTCATTTCCCGAAAGGGTGAAATCGGCCTGGGCCTCATATTTGGAGAGGAGCGACGCGATGGCTGGCACCTCGCCGAGCGAAAGCGTTCCGTCGGGATGCTGGATCAGCTTGTGGGCCACAAGATTGCCGGCCCAGTCGGCGTTGCCCGTGTTGTCGCTGCCGGCGCGCGTGGCGCACCATCCCCAGATATATCGGTCGGTGCCGTTGGAGGCAGTCTTTCCGGCATAGAAACCGCGCGAATCGAGGAAACCCTCCTTCGAATCGGGCCAGATTCCGGCATCATTGGCAGTGCAGGCCTTCAGCTCTTCGAGAGTGCGTCCTTTGAAATATTGCACCCTGCGCACCGCGTCGTGCTGCTCCGAATAGATCAGATACCACCAGTCGCCCATCTTGAACAGGTCGGGGCACTCATAGAAGCGGTCCCACATCATGGTCATGAAGACGCCGGCCGACTTCCAGTCGAGAAGGTCGGTGGAGGTGTATTCGGCGAGCACTCCTTTTCCGCTCTGCCGCGTTGACACAAGCATGTGGAAAAGATTGTCGTCACCCTTGAACACGAAAGGATCGCGGAAATCGGTGTTGCTGTAGGTGTCGCCGCCGGTGATTAGCAGCTCGCGGTTCTTTTCCCACGTTTTGAAATCTTTCGAGGTGGCGAGCATCACCGCCTCGTTAATGCCGCTCGTGGAAGCGGGATTGGGGGAATGGGCCGTATAGAAGGTATAATATACTCCGTCGTTATAGATGGTTGAGCCGGTGCCGATGGCGGCATCGAGTTCCGTGGCCGCTCCGCATGGAATGAGCTCGCCGAGCGACTGATATGACGCGCCGTCTTTGGTCGACACTCCCCAGATCGGGTGATAGGTCACGGCCTGGTTCGGGCGATAGTCCTGAAGATACATGATCTTGAAATCCCCCGACACGGGATCGTAAAAGGGCATCGGGTCGCCTACATAGCCCACGTAGGGCTTATAGTATATGTTCTGGCTCATACCCTCGGCGGTGTCGAGATAGACGTCGCTATTGGCCAGATCGCGGTCTTCCCTTACGGGCTCGTCGTCGCTGCAGCTTGCAAACGACATCAGCAGAGCGGCAATTGCCGGAATCGTGAATATCATATTATGTTTCATTTTGTGATTGCGTGTGGATTGAGGTTATTTGCAAAGATAGTTGATAGCGTTTTTGGTCATCTGAATCATATTCTGACGATAGGGGTTGTCAACTCCGTTGCGGTCATACCATTCGTAGGCCGGCGTGCCGATGGTGATGACTCTTCCGGAAATGAATCCTTTCAGAGCCTCGTAAGGTTCGAACTCGGCGATGGTGACCCGGTTGATGTCATAGTCGTGGCCCGATGCGAGGGCTTTGGCGCCGGTGCGCTCTTCCCAGCCTGCCATAGATCCGTAGGGATCCCAGTCCACGCCCCATTGCAGGGTGCGGTTGCTGTTGGAGCAGCCTTTCGAAAGCAGCAGGATGCGGTTGTTGCCGTCGGTCGGAATCCCCTCGTAGAGCGGATGCGACTCATGGCCGGTGATGGTGAATCCGAGATTATCCTCGAGCGTCTGATAGCTGTCGCCGCCAAACATGTTGTTGGGGCTCTGCTGGTCACGGGCAATGCGCCAGACGTCGTTGATGTAGCGGGCGCCGTCGCGGGTGGCGAGGATCGCGCCTCCTCTCAGCCAGTAGCCGTTGAAATAGTCGCGGGAATCCCAGAGCTGTCCGGGCCAGTCGGTCCAGTCGAAGTGGCACCACACCATCTTGAAGTCATCAAGTTTCACGCGGCCGTCGATGATGTCCTGGATCGAGACATAACGGGTGTTGGGCACGTTCTCCAGCATCCACTTGCAGGCGGCTTTCGCCTCCTCGCCGAGACCCTCCACTGCCGAAGCGTTGCCGATGAAGGCCTTAGGCTCCTGCGACATGTCGTCCTGGATCACGGTCACCGTATATTCGAAGCGGGCGGTGCGCTGCTTGGCGGTGAACTTCACCGGCTGCGAGAAATCGATCACCGAGCCCGATTCCGGAGAGACTTCGGTTCCCTCGTTGACTGTATAGACAACCCGCATGGCAGTCACGTCGGCGTCTTTGGGCACGAAACACTGGATCGTGCGGGCATTGTTGTCAATTGTGCCTGAATATTTGCCGTCGAGCTCAAAGGTGAGGAACTCTACATTGTCGTGTTTCACCATCAGAGTGTAGACCGATTCGACGTTTCCGTTGATCACCGTAATTGCTCTCGGCACAGTGCCGTCGAATTCCGTTCCTGCGGGATAATCGCACGCCGCCCCTTCGCTGAGCTTGATCTCGTCGACACGGAGATGAGCAAGATCGACGTCGGTCGAGACGTTGACGCTCACTGCGGCCGCTTTGTTGTCGATCACTCCGGAAAAGCCGTTGACAGTAATCGATTCGATCCGGGTGCTCCCGTCGAGGAGCAGGTCGGAACCATTGTCGTCGCTGCAGGAGCCGAAGGCGAAAAGGATCGCTCCCAAGATCAGGGCGTATATTGCATTGAAAAGAGTTTTCATTTTTGTCAGATATTACCAGTTACCGATATTTTGTTTGTAGTGGCCGTTGGAAGCGCTCAGCTGCGAGAAGGGAATCGGAAGATACTCATTCTTGTTGGGCGTGAAATTGGCCGTGGAATAGATGGCGCAATTGTCGGCTTCGTCGGCGTAATATTTATTGATCACCTTGTCGGCCTCTCCCCAGCGCACGAGGTCGAAGAAGCGCTCGCTTTCCATCGCCATCTCGAGGCGGCGCTCGAACTTCACGATCTTCAGAGCTTCGTCGCGGCCGTAGGAGCCGTTGTAGGGACGGACATTGATGCGCACGCCGTAAAGCTTCTCATAGTCGCCGATCATGCCAAGGCTCTGCGCCGCGCGGTTTCTCAGCGAATTGACTATCGAGATGGCCTCCGGAATGTTGCGGCCGAGCTGCACGAGCGCTTCGGCGCGCATCAGAAGGATGTCGGCGTAACGGAGCACGATGCGGTTCATCGGCGAGCCCCACCAGCCGCCTTTCACGAGATATTCCCCCTCCGGATCTACATTCTGCTTCAGGGTGACGTAATAGCCGTAAAGACCGTTGCTGCGGCTCCAGGTGGCCGTTTTGTCCATGATGAAGTCTTTGTTGAACATATAGGGAGTGCCGGGCATGCCGACTGTCAGGAAGAGGCGTGGATCAGCGTAATCTGCCGTCATGTCATAATCCTTGACATTGAAGTCGTCGAACATCGGATGGCCGTTCTCATCTGTCTTGAAGGCGTTGACAAGGTTCTGGCTCGGCTTGTAGAAGTCGCATCCACCGTCGGTAACGCCCGGAATGTTGGGGACGATAAGGCCGTAAGACCAGTTGCAGTTTCCGTGGTTGGTGCCGTCGTTGAATGAATACTGCATCGCCCAGATCGATTCGGGACCGTTCTCGAATATCGGCTCGGGACGGAAGTTGTTGTGGAAATCAGGTTCGAGAGCGCATCCCGAAGCGGCCATTATGGAAGGATCGGTATATTCCACCACCTTCTCCAGATCGCCGCTGTCGACAGAGGTCACCTGGTTGCTCGCGGGGTCGTCCTGACGGTAAGCCTTGTAGAGATAGACCTTGGCGAGATAAGCGGAGGCTGCTGCGCGGTTGGGACGTCCCACTTCGTCCTGATAATCGGGAAGATTGTCGAAGGCGAACTTCAGGTCGTCGATGATTAGCTGCCACCCCTCGTCGTTGGTATATTTGGTGTTCTCGAGATTGTTGTAATCCTCGGGCGACATCTTCTCGTCGATGGCAAACGGGATGTTCTTGTAGAGGCGCTTGAGGAGGAAGTGCCCGTGGGCGCGGAGGAATTTCATCTCGGCGATGCGGCGGTCGCGCAGCGGATAGGTGTCGGGGTCCATGTCGTCGAGCACCGCGAGGGCGGTGTTGGCGCGCGAGATGGCCTGGTAGAGGCGGTTCCACATGTCGGAGATGTTCCAGTTGGTCGTCATGATGCCCTGGGAGATCTCGAGAGCGTGGAACACGTCGCCGTCTTCGGTTCCGTTGCCCCCTTTGTAGGCGTCGTCGGAGCGGACGTCGTAGTTCCACATGGAGAACGACGAGTTGATGTCTTCGATCGAAATCCAGCCCGCATAGGCCGAGATCACGAGATTGTCGATATATTCAGGATCGAGCACCTGGTCCTGGTTAAGAGTGCCCTGGGGCTTCTGCTCGTCGAGGAAATCGTTGCAGCTTGCAAAGACCGACGCGAGTGCAAGGGCTGCGATATATACTGTTTTCTTCATTGCTGCTGTTGTTTTAGAAGGTGGCATTGATTCCGAATGTCACATTGGTGGGGATAGGATATCCGTAGTTGGGATTCTCGGGATCCACTCCGGTGAAGCTTTTGCTCTTGATCGTCAGGAGATTCTGCGAGCTGACATAGAAACGGAGCTTCTGCAGTTTCAGCTTGGCGGAAATTTTCGCCGGGAGATTGTAACCGAACTGGATGTTGCGCAGTTTCAGATAGGATCCGTTTTCGACATAGAAGGTCGACACGCGCTTCTCGTTGTTGATGTCGGAGCGGCTGAGGGCCGGGATCGACGAATCGGGATTCTGCGGAGTCCAGGAGTGGAGCAGGCGCTCTCCCTTGTTGAGGAAGCCGATGTTGAGTCCGCTCCAGAGGTCGGTCTCCTTTTTCAGGTCGGAGATCACATCCTGTCCCTGCGCTCCCTGCCAGAACATGGAGAAGTCGAAATCCTTATACTGGAGATAGACATTGAGGCCGTAGGTGAAATCGGGCGTCGGGTCGTAGATCCACTTCTGGTCTTTCTCATCGATCACGCCGCTGCCGTCGAGGTCTTTCCAGCGGATACGGCCCGGGGCGGCTCCCTCCTGGATGGCATGGTTGTCGACTTCAGCCTGGTCGCGGAAGATTCCGTCGGCCACATATCCGGCCTGAGCTCCAAAAGTATGGCCGACCACGCTGTAGACGCCGTTGCCGCCGAAGGTGCCGTTGGCCGCCACTGTGGCGGGAATGGCCGTGATCTTGTTGCGATAGGAGGAGATGTTGCCGCTCACTTCATAATGAAGTCCGTAGGAGGTGTCGTTTCTGTAGCCGAGGTTGAGCTCGATGCCCTTGTTTTCCATTTCTCCGGCGTTGATCCACTGGGTGGAGCCTTCACCCATGGCAGCTATGCCGACCATCTCCACCAGGATGTCGGTGGTCTTCTTGAAATAAAGATCGAGCGAACCGTAGAAGCGGGAATTGAACATTGACCAGTCGAGACCGACGTTATATTGCGTGGTGGTCTCCCATTTGATGTCGGAGTTGCCGATCTGGTTGCGTTTGAAACCCGACTGGAGGATGGAGCCTCCGTTGGAGCCGGTGATGTCGTAGGACGTACCGAAGCTCTGGCCGCCCGATTCGCTGACGCCGTAGTTGGGGACATAGACGTAATAGCGGGCGAGATTGCTGATCTCCTGGTTACCGGTCTGACCCCACGAGAGGCGCAGTTTCAGGTCGTTGAGCCATGTGGCGTCGCGGAGGAATGATTCGTTGTTGATGCGCCATCCGGCCGAAACGGAGGGGAAGGTGGCGTAACGGTTGTTGGGACCGAAGCGCGACGAGCCGTCATAACGGAGCGTGAGACCGAGCAGATAGCGGTCGTCGAAGGAATAGTTGGCTTTTCCGAAGAAGGAGACCAGAGAGAAGCCGTCGCCCGAACCGTAAGCCTGGGCCTGGCCTACTCCGGCATCGGGCCACATGAAGTCGGGATCAAGCACCGAGAAATCCATCTTATAGCCTGAGAACCAATTGTTGGTCTCGCGGTTGAGCTCCATTCCGACCAGAGCGTCGAGATGGTTCTTGCCGAAATCAATGTTGTAATTGGCCACGAGGTTCCACATCCAGCGGGTCCAGTGCTCCTGCTTTGCCTCGACGGCATTGAGCGAATTGGCCACGTTCCCCTCGGTGATGGGATAGGTGAAGATCCTCTGCTGCTTCTGGGAATAGTCGAGGCCGAAGGTGGTGCGGAGGTTGAATCCCTTGAAGGGATTGAGGTTTACATATACGTCGCCGAAAAGACGCCAGTAGTTGTAGCGGTTGTCTTTGTTGCGTTTCAGGCGGGCCAGCGGGTTCTCGCGGTCGGGATAGCCGCCGACCGGGCCGGCGAATTCGCCATCCTCAGTGTAGACCGGAAGCGAGGGATTCGCCTGGAGCACATTCTGCAGGAATCCGCCGGGGGTCTGGACCTCGTCGGTGCGGTTGAGGGTGAAATGCTCGCCTATGGTCAGCACGTTTTTGAAAGGTTTGTATTCGGTGTTGACACGCGCCGAGAAGCGCTCGAAGTCGGTATATTTGATAATGCCGAGGTTTTTGTAATATCCGAAGGAGAAGAAGGCGCTGAACTTGTCGTTGCTTCCGCTAACTGTCAGATTGTAGTTCTGGATCATGCCGGTGCGCGTGGTTTCGTCAAACCAGTCGGTGTCGGCGGCCGGAGTGGTGCATCCCGAGTCGAGATATTTGTTCATCGAAATGGAGTTGAGCACCGGATATCCGTTAGCGTCATAGCCCCAGTTGTAGCGGTAGCCGAGACCGTTGGTGTTGGGGTCTTCGCCGCCGTTGACATAAGCCTGCCACATTGCCCGGCCGTAGCCTTCGGCGTTGAGCACTTTCATTCTGTTGGTATAGAACTGGGCTGCTATAGAAGCGTCGAGAGTGATCTTGAGATCGCTTCCCTTCTTCGTGGTGACGATGATCACGCCGTTGGCGGCCCGCGATCCGTAGATTGAAGCCGAGGCCGCGTCCTTGAGGATCTGGATCGATTCTATGTCGTTGGGGTTGAGCTCATGCATTCCCCCTTTGGTCGGGACGCCGTCGATGATATATAGAGGGTCGTTGTTGTTGAGCGTGCCGATGCCTCGGATGCGCACCGTGGCCGAGCCGCTCGGGCCGCCGTCGGCTGAAATGTTCATGCCGGGCACGCGGCCCTGAAGAGCTTTCATGGGGTTGTTCTCGTTCTGTTTGGCCATCTCCTTGACGTCGACCGACGAGATTGCCCCGGTCACGTCGACTTTGCGCTGTGTGCTGTAGCCGACCACCACAACCTCGTCGAGCAGTGCGTTGTCTTCTTCAAGTTTGATAGTCATTTCCGGCTGCGCTGCCACGGTCTGTGTCGTGTAGCCGAGATAGGATACGATGAGGTTGGCTCCCTCGGGAACTGTAATCTCGAAATTGCCGTCAAGATCGGTGGCCACCCCTTTTGTCAGGCCTTCGACTCCGCAAATGACGCTCGCCCCGATCAGAGGCTCGTCGTCAACGGCCGAAACAACAGTCCCATGCACAGTGATGTTCTGCGCTTGCGATAATACCGCTACCACAAGTAGCAATATTGCACTGAGAATCGTTCTTTTCATGTAAGTAAAATCAGGTTAATTTTTACCGCAAATTTATCGCTCTTATATAATGATGGTTATCAAGATTCTTGCGTATGCTATCAATTTTTCGGCATTACACGATTTTTAATACTATCCGCAACATTTTTATCATATCTCCCGGCTGTCAGTCAAAAAAACAGGCGGCACATCCGCAACTTGTAGTTCCGGGTGTGTCGCCATAGTATGTAAAAACAGTGGTATTGACGCGGGGCTTTCGCTATCCTTTCAGCTTGTTTCTGGTTTCGGTCGGGGTTTCGCCGTAGGCTTCGCGATAGCAGCGCGTGAAATAGGCCGGGGAGGAGAACCCGACTTCGTAGGCGATCTCGCTCATGCTCTTGTCGGTTGACTTTATCAGCCTGCATGCATGCTTCAGCCTGATTTTCCGCATCAGTTCCACGGGGGCGAAGTTGGTGATCGCCTTTATCTTGCGGTAGAACTGCGTGCGCTCGAGGCCCATCCGCGAGGCGAGCTCCTCTATTCCCAGTTCGGGGTTGCCGATCTCCGCTTCGAAAATCTCGAGAAAGCGATTGTAGAAATCGTTGTCTATATCCCGCGCTTTCTTTATATCTTCCGCGGCGGCATTTTGCTGACGCCCGGCAGCGGCTGAATTGTCAAGCCAAAGCTCGCGAATGCGTTTGCGGTTGTCGATCAGCGATTTGCAACGCGATAGGAGCACCTCCGCATTAAAGGGTTTCGACAGATAGCCGTCGGCTCCGCTCTCATATCCCTGCACCCGCTGCTCGTCCATGGAGCAGGCCGTCAGCATAAGCACCGGAATATGCGAGGTGGCGACCTCTTCCTTCAGGCGACGGCAGCATTCCAGTCCGTCCATCACGGGCATCATCACGTCGCAGATGACCAGGTCGGGAACATAGCGCACTCCCTTGCGGATCCCTTCGCTGCCGTTGGAAGCCGTGATTATATTATATGTGTCGCCCATAAGCTCGGTGATCAGCTCCTGAATGTCGCGGTTGTCGTCGATCACCAGAACCACCGGCTTCTTTTCGTCGATGGTCACCTCCGTCTCGACGTCGCCGAGTTCCGCCTCGACATCCTGACGCGAGATCGTGGGATTCGCCTCTCCGGCCGTTTCCTCCACATGGCGCACGGGGAGATATACGGTGAACACCGAACCCTTCTTCAGGGTGCTTTCCACGCTGATTTTTCCTTCGTGAAGTTCGGCGAAAGCCTTGCAGAGCGACAATCCGATGCCCGAGCCGTTGGGATGCACGCGGTCCACCTGATAAAACCTTTCGAAAATGTTGCCGAGGTCGCGCTCGCTGATTCCCTCGCCGGTGTCGGCCACGCTGAAAAGGAACATGCCGTCAGGGCTGATGCTGCAAATCACGTCGATCTCGCCGCCGTCGGGAGTATACTTGAAGGCGTTGGAGAGCAGATTGAAAAAGACCCTCTCTATTTTTTCGGCGTCGACAGCCAGGGTCGTCCCCCGGCATTCTTCCGCGCACCTCACTGTCAGCTTCATCCCCCTTTTGCGGGCAAGTTCCTCAAACGATCCGCTCCATTCTCCGATCGCTTTGCAGAGGTCAATTTCCGAAAGATGGAGCGAGAGCTTGCCGTTTTCATACTTTCTGAAGTCGAGTATCTGGTTGATGAGCCGCCGCAGAATCCTGACGTTTTTGTCTGCTATGCGGATGAGAGCCGACTGCTGCCGCGTCAGATTATCGGCCGAAGCGAGTTGCACCACGGGCTCGGCGATCAGCGTCAGAGGAGTGCGCAGGTCGTGCGACACGTTGGTGAAAAACGCAAGCTTCGACCGGATGGCTTCCTGCAGCTGCCGGTTGAGTTCCTGCTGGGCGTTGCGCTGCTCTTCGAGAACCTTGTTCTGCTTGAGGAGCAGATTCTGATGCCGCTTGTGCTGCCAATAGGCCCGCAAGATCAGGAACACGATCCCGACCATCAGGATAATGATTGCTATGCTGGCGTAGAAAAGCGTGGTCTGCGAGGAATGGCGCGCCCAGTAATCGTCAAGCTGCGTTTTCAGCATCCGCATTTTGCCGGTCTCTTCGGTCATGGTCTCGTTCTGGAGAAGAAGCACGTCGGCGTTGCTGAGGTCTACTGCCGAGGAGACCGGAAGCAGTGTCTCCTTCTCGTAAGGCTCGCCTTTCAGAATAGACAAAGCCGTGCGGATCAGACGATAACCCTCAGTGGGATAAAGGAATGTGGCGTCGATCACGCTGTCGGCCACAGCCTTTATGCCGATATTGGGCGCCGCGTCGATCCCTATTATCTTTATTTCATCGCGGCCCAGCCTGCGGGCCACTTCCGAAGCGCCGATAGCCATGCGGTCGTTATGGGCGTAGATAAGGTCGATGTCGGAATGCGCCCGAAGCAGAGAGTCGACAGCCGGCATGGCGTCTTCCTTGTTCCAGTTGCCGGTTACGGTCGCCACCAGATGCCCGCCACCCAAGGCGAATTCCTCGGTAAATCCTTTGTGGCGCCCGTCGGCCGGCGACGAACCGGGACGACCGTAGATTTCTATCGCATTCGCCCCTTTCCCCAGCACATTGAGCGCATAATGAGCGGCCGACCGACCTATTCCCTCGTCGTTCACCCCGATTCGGGCCGTGTAGCTGTCGCCTATTATATTGCGGTCGAAAATGATTACCGGAATCCCCTTTTCATAGATTTCCTTTATCACGGGCGTAAGGGCGGCCGCTTCGTTGGGCGACACGATTATGATGTCGAAGTTATTGTCTGCAAAATAACGGATGTCGCGGATCTGCTTCTCGTTGCTGTCGTCGGCCGAACGGATCTCCACCTCGGCCTCTTCATGAAACATTATCTCGCTCTCTATCTCGTCGTTCATCTTCTCGCGCCAGTCGTCCTGACTGCATTGCGAGACTCCGATCTTATATTTCTTGCTTTCCGAGCAGCCCCACAATGTCGCGACAAGAAGCGCGGAGATGACGGCCAACAATATCGTTTGTAGAAATTTTTTCATGATAGATTTTTGTTTGGCTTTACAAATATAGGCATAAAATTATGAAAAACAGTGCATAAAATGTAATTTTTCAGGCCATACAACATTTTTGATATCAAATGCACGATTATTGATAGGAGACTCCACCTTAATATATTAGCTTTGCAATAGCGAAACAAGAAGCGTTAAGTCGACGCTGAAAATCATGACAAAAACCATCTTTAACATGAATAAAACCGCCACCGGCATTCTCCTGGCAGCTCTCGGAGCAGCCCCATCGCTTCCGGGAGAAGCGGCGCAACCGAAAGGAATGCGAATCGAACATCCGGGAATCAACAACACGCTCGTGCGAATCGACAGCACGGCCAATTTCCTGCTGCTCCCGGTGCAGGAATCAAGCGACGACGCCCGGATAAATCTGCTTGTCGACGGCAAGATCGCCGAGACAATCTACGTGCGCCTCGCCCGCTCCAAAACCGACTATACGGTTCCTTTCGACCTGACTCCTTATAAAGGGAAAAAGCTTCTGCTCGACATCGTCACTCCCCAGGGCCGAAGCTCTGTGAGGGAGGCGAAGGAGGATGCCTGCTGGGAGGGAATGCGTCTTTCCGACTCGTTCGATTCTTCCGACAGGGAGACCAAATATCGCCCGGCATATCATCACACCCCGCTCTACGGCTGGATGAACGATCCCAACGGGATGTTCTATAAGGATGGAGTGTGGCATCTCTATTACCAGCACAATCCTTACGGGTCGAAATGGCAGAACATGACATGGGGACACTCCACGTCGACCGATCTCGTCAACTGGAAGCATGAGCCGGAAGCGATCCGCCCCGACGCACTCGGCTCGATTTTCAGCGGAAGCTGCGTGGTCGACGCCGACGGCACAGCCGGTTATGGCAAGGAGGCGGTAATCGCGCTCTATACTTCAGCCGGCACAAGCCAGATGCAGAGCCTCGCCGCGAGCCGCGACAACGGCCTGACATTCACGAAAGACACGGGGAATCCGGTGCTCGTGCTCGAAAGCGAGGCCCGCGACCCGAATATGTTCCGGAATGCCGCGACGGGGGAATGGGACCTCGTGCTCGCCCATCCCCTTGACCACGAGATGCTTTTCTTCACCTCGCCCGATCTGAAGACATGGACCCTGCAGAGCGCTTTCGGCAAGGGGGAAGCCTGCCAGGAGGGCGTGTGGGAATGCCCCGACTTATTCGAACTTCCCGTCGGAGACACGGGCGAAAAGAAATGGATGCTGATATGCAACATCAACCCGGGAGGACCTTTCGGGGGCTCGGCGATCCAATATTTCACCGGCAGTTGGGACGGCAAAAAATTCACGGCCGACACCGACGCTTCAGGCAAGATCCCGACCAAATGGCTCGACTATGGCAAAGACAATTACGCCTTGGTCAGCTGGAGCGGCGCCCCCGACGACCGGCGCACGGCCATCGGCTGGATGAACAACTGGCAGTATGCCGCCGACGTTCCCACGATGCAGTATCGGAGCGCCAACACCCTGCCGCGCGAAATCGGGCTCTTCCGCACCGACGACGGCCAGGTCTACGCCTCGAGCCTCCCCTCGCCCGAGCTCCTCGCCTTGAGAGACCGCCTCGTCCTGAGCAAGCCGAACGTCAGCCTCGGGAAAGCAGGGAAAACTTTCTCTCTGCCGGCCGAAAACGACGGAATATGCGAAATCCTCGCCGACATCGACGCTGCCTCGTGCGATTCGGTGATGATAACTTTCGCCAACTCTATCGGCGACAAGGTCGAGATGGTTTATAATCGCAAAGACCATACCCTTTCGTTCGACCGCCGCAAGAGCGGTGTGGTCGATTTCAGCGAAAACTTCCCCGCAGTGACCGTGGCCCCCACTTTCGAAAAGGATGGAAAACTCCCGCTCCGCATTTTCATCGACCGCTCGAGCTTCGAATGTTTCGGCAACGACGGCCGCAGCGTGATGACCAACATCGTTTTCCCCAACAGCCCTTATTCCACCATGAAGGTTGAGGCTGCCGGAGGGAAGGGAAAAATCAAGAATCTGAAAATCTATTCTCTTATCGTCAAAAAATAACGTCAAAAAAATAATTCACCGATATGGAACAGGCAATAACGCTCGACCGCAAATCATTCGTGATCCAGATCATCCCGGTGATGCTCTGCTTCTTCGCAATGGGTTTCGTCGACCTTGTGGGCACGGCGTCAAACTATGTGCAGAAAGATCTCGGCCTCACCGACTCGGAGGCGAATCTATTCCCCTCTCTCGTTTTCTTCTGGTTTCTGATATTCTCGGTGCCCACGGGGATGCTGATGAATAAGATCGGCCGCAAGAAGACCGTATTGATAAGCCTCGTGATCACGGCGGTTTCTCTGATAATCCCCATTTTCGGCGACAGCTACGCCGCTATGCTCGCCGCCTTCTCCCTCTTGGGGATCGGCAACGCCGTGATGCAGACTTCGCTCAATCCTTTAGTGACCAACCTGATCAGCGGCGACAAGCTGGCCTCCACCCTGACGTTCGGCCAGTTTGTGAAGGCGATCGCATCTTTCCTCGCCCCGATTCTCGCGGCCTGGGGAGCCACCACCTATTTCCCGACCTTCGGGCTCGGCTGGCGCGCGCTGTTCGTGATCTACGCCGTGATCAGCTTCCTTTCGATTTCCGCTCTCGCCGCCACCCCGATCCGTGAGGAGCGTCCCGACAAGGCTTCCGGAATCGGCGAATGCCTCAAGCTTCTCGGACGCCCCTTCATCCTGCTCTGCTTCATCGGCATCATGTGTCATGTGGGAATCGACGTCGGCACCAACACCACGGCCCCGAAAATCATCATGGAGCGCCTCGGCCTTCCGCTCGAGGAGGCAGGGTTCGCCACAAGCGTCTACTTCATCTTCCGCACCGCCGGCTGCTTCCTCGGAGCTTTCATCCTCCGCGCAATGTCGCCCAAGATCTTCTTCGCAGCCAGCGTGGTGATGATGCTCGCCGCCATGGGAATCCTCTTCACCTGCGATTCGCTTTCGGCCATCTACGTCGGCCTCGCTCTGATCGGTTTCGGCAATTCAAATATCTTCTCTATCGTTTTCTCTCAGGCACTCCTTTCCTCCCCCTCGGAGAAAAACGAGGTGTCGGGACTGATGATCATGGGACTTTTCGGAGGCACCATCTTCCCTCTCGCCATGGGATATGCCGCCGACGCCATGGGCCAGAACGGCGCTGTCGCCGTGATGACTCTCGGAGTAATCTATCTTCTCTTCTATACCCTTAAAATCAAAACCATAAAATAATCCGGCTGTCATGAAAGAATATGTAGTAGGAATGGGAGAAGCCCTCTGGGACGTTCTCCCCGATGGAAAAAAGATCGGCGGCGCACCCGCCAATTTCGCTTACCATGTGTCGCAGTTCGGTCTGCCGAGCTGCGTGGTCAGCGCCGTCGGTCCCGATCTGCTCGGGAAGGAAATTATCGGGAACTTCACCTCCAAAGGGCTCAACCATCTCATCGAGGAGGTGCCCTACCCCACCGGCACCGTGCAGGTGGAAATCGACCAGGCCGGAGTTCCGCAGTATGAAATCAAGGAGAATGTGGCGTGGGACAATATTCCCTACACCTCCCGCCTCGAACAGCTCGCCAAGAACACCAAGGCAGTCTGCTTCGGTTCGCTGGCGCAGCGCAACGTTGTGTCGCGCGACACGATAGGCCGTTTTCTCGACGCCATGCCCAAGGGCGACGACACTCTGGTGGTGTTTGACGTCAACCTTCGCCAGGGTTTCTACAACAAGGAGATTCTCTGCGATTCGATGAAGCGCTGCAACATCCTGAAGATCAACGACGAGGAGCTGGTGACCGTGAGCCGCATGTTCGGCTATCCCGGCATCGACCTGCAGGACAAATGCTGGATTCTCTTAGGGAAATACAATCTGAAGATGCTCATCCTCACCTGCGGCATCAACGGCAGCTACGTCTTCACCCCGGGCAACGTCTCCTTCCAGCCGACGCCTGAAGTCGACGTGGCCGATACGGTTGGCGCCGGCGACTCCTTCACCGCCGCCTTCATTTCGGGAATACTCAAAGGGAAATCGGTGGCCGAGGCCCATACGAGCGCCGTGCTCACCTCCGCCTTTGTCTGCACCCAGAAAGGCGCCATGCCGATCCTCCCCAAAGAGCTCCTGCAATAAACAGCCGACACCCCCGAGAGCAGTTACAGTTATAAGTTTTCTATCATAATCAGAAGCCGGCCCTGTGCTCCGCGAGGAGCCCGGACCGGCCGCTTTTCTACCAATCAATGAGGCCTTATTGAACTGATATAGGCTGATTCGTGAAAAGTGCGTAGCTCACAAGTGTAGGTTACGCGGGTTATTTTTTTGCCTTTTTGGTTCGCGGCGTATCGCGTGTATGATATGAGGGCTGACAGCGCGAGGAATATACAGACCATCCATTTCTGACAATTTTAAAGTGATACTTTAAATTTGCACAAAAATAAAAAAAAACATCCCGCTTCTCCAACTTAACAGCCAATAATTTATTGTTACAGGATTTTTTGCTATATTTGCCGCATGATTGAGCGACTGTACCTCTTTGCTATTTGCGTTGTTGCCGCGGCTGCGACGGGATTCACCTTGCCTGCGGCTGCCGATATCACCTACGCTCCGGGCAAAGTCTCCGATATTACTGTCTATAACGTCAACGGCACAGCAACCCCGATGGCCCAGGTGAGCTTTACGTTCCCCGAATCGGACGTGGCCGGCTATCCGATTGAAGATGACACCCGGCTCTCGGCCCGGGTGAGCTGCAACGGAAATTCGGTCGTATCTTCCGGTTTCCCGGGTTCGAGAATCACAGTGGTGATCGACACCGAGCAGGGAGTCAACGAGATAGGCATCCGCGCCTCCATCGGCAGCGATGTCGGTCCGACCGAAACGGTTTCCGTCTATACCGGTTTCGACGTCCCCGGCGACGTCACCGCCCTCAAGGCATATCCAAATCCCGACCTCAGCGGCATGATCCTGCTCTGGGAACGCCCCGAGAAAGGATACCACTCCGCCACCCTCACCTCCTCCCCCATCACCTACGAAATCTATCTCAACACCACCGGTTCGCCACTTCCCTCCAACGATCCGGAGGCCTGGGAATTTATAGGCGATATCCGGAGCGTAACCGAGTTCAGATATCTTTACGGAGCCGACGAGCCCCAGAAATATATAGAAATAGGTGTCAGGCCGGTCAACAATATCGGCAAATCGCCGGCGCTGACAGTAGTCTCGGAAGTGCTCGGCAGAAGCTATACCCTCCCCTATCAGGAGGATTTCCGACTCACCGACGGCCTCCCCGCCTCTCTTCCCTGGACCGCTCCTGTGCCCGATGATGAGTATACCGCCCGCTGGGAATTCACCGACTTCGCCTCTGCCATTGAAGGCGAGGAGGGAGAAGGAATCCTCATGACCGGAGAATCCCACACGAAAGGGCGCATCGGATTCCCCCGTTTCTCCACCGGCGGCACGGAAAGCGTGACTGTCGCCCTCGACATCTACGGAGGCCCAGAAGCTGCCAAAGCCTCCCTCCGCGGACTCCTGCTCGGCTCGGACAACGTTATGAACATAGCCGTCGCCGAACTCCCGGAATCAGAACCCGGATTCCGGACATGGACCGTAGACCTTCCGATGTATTACACCGGCCAGCGATGGGTGCAGCTCTACCTCGACTTCGTCTTCACCTACCAGCGCAAGATCGGAGCCTTGAAAAACGTATTTATCGACGGAGTTGCCCTTGGCGTAGAGGATGTGGAAGCGGGCGAAACGGTGAGTATAAAGACAGCGACCGGCGGAATCAGCATCACCGCCGGCACCCCGACACAATATTCCATAATATCTGCCGACGGCATCCCCGCCGCCTCCGGCATAGCCACCGCGTCAGAAAGCTTCATCCCCCTGCAGCGCGGAATCTACATAGTGGTCTGCGGGCAAGAGCGCAAGAAAATAGCCGTAGGCTGACAAAAATGCGCCCCCGGCTCAACAGCACCGAACTTTAATAGCCGAATTTAAGTTTAGATTATAGGTTTTAGGCGTGCCAACCTGCTTCCCTAAAGGCCCTTCCCTAAAACCCTAAACTTTAAACCCTAAACTTTAAACTTAAATAAAGGCTATGAAACGCAATTTTACAATCGGTCTCACCAGATTCTGGTGGATTCCGCTCTTCACAGGCATCATCCTTCTCGGCTTCGGCATCTGGTGTCTCGCTTCCCCCTCGACCTCAATCCCCGTAATGGCATATATATTCTCGGCCGGTATGCTCGTGGCCGGTTGCTTCGACCTCGGTTATGGCGTCAGCAACACCCGCGCCAACCTCAACTGGGGCTGGAGCCTTTTCCTCGGTCTGCTTGAGATCTGCTGCGGCGTTTGGCTCCTCTGCCTTCCCGAAGCAGTCCTCTCCGTGGCATTCATCTACGCCGTCGGCATCTGGATGATCGTCGCCGCCATAGGTTCGCTTTGCGAAGCCTGCTTCATGTCTTCCTTCTTCGGCTGGGGCGTCCTCTGGATGGTGATCCTCCTCTTGGCCACTATCTTCCTCGCCACAATCTTCATCACCAACCCCATCCTCGGCGAAATCACCGCATGGCTCTGGCTCGGCATCTCGCTGATGATCTACGGCATCTACCGAATCGGCCTCGCCTTCTCGCTCCGCAGCCTCAACCGCAATTTCAGCAAGTTCTAATCAAGCAACCTCCGGCGCATGAAAAATGCGCCATAACAGGCCCGGGCTGACCCAGGCGAAAAAAGAACGCGGAAAAACGCGGAAAAATAGAAAATATATTTGGCAGACAAGCACAAATTTTGTAACTTTGCCGACGTAATCTGAAGGCTTCCGCCCGACGATGACAAAGTGGAAAAATTTGGCTGCTTGCGACCACTGGAAAAAATGCTAAAACTGCAACTGCGGGAACCATACGCCACGCGCATTCCCGCAGACAGCTTGGGCACTTCAATCGACAATCGCAGCTAAGCGGTTGTCATTTTTTTTGCAGGCTCCCGATCTGTATTAACAACAAAAAAAGCAACAACGAAACAATGAATTATCTATTCACATCGGAATCAGTGTCGGAAGGACACCCCGACAAAGTGGCCGACCAGATCTCCGACCGTCTTCTCGACGAATTCATCGCCCGCGACCCGCAGAGCCACGTGGCCATCGAGACCCTCGTCACAACCGGCCAGACCGTGATCGCCGGCGAAGTCACATCGGAAGCATACGTCGACGTCCAGACCGCCGTGCGCGACGTGATCAACCGCATCGGTTACAACCGCGGCGCATACCGCTTCGACGGCGACTCCTGCGGCATTCTCTCCGCCATCCATGAGCAGAGCCGCGACATCGCCCGCGGAGTTGTCCGCGCCGACGAGGAGGGGAAAAGCGAGGAAGACCTTCAGGGCGCCGGCGACCAGGGCATGATGTTCGGATATGCCGTCAACGAGACAGAAGAGCTCATGCCCCTCACCCTCAGCCTCTCCCACAAGATCCTTCAGGAACTCGCCGACATCCGCCGCGAGGGGAAAGAGATGACTTATCTGCGCAAAGGGAAGATGAAGAGCTATCTGCGCCCCGACGCCAAAAGCCAGGTCACGGTGGAATACGGCCCCGACCGCAAGCCGCGCCGCATCCACACCATAGTAGTCTCCACGCAGCACGACGACTTCATCCTCCCCGCCGACGGGACTCCCGAAGCCCAGGCCCGCGCCGACCGCGAGATGCTTGACCGGATCCGCAAGGATGTGAAGGAAG
>SAMEA3663118__coassemble_240_pt1 | contig 20126 bp, 12 predicted proteins | sample SAMEA3663118__metabat2_high_PE_005 | metagenome-assembled genome bin SAMEA3663118 (sample SAMEA3663118) | pig gut metagenome | biome: pig gut; feature: pig-associated habitat; material: faeces | place: Denmark | collected 2012 | reverse complement strand
AAATTAAGGAGAGGCTGCCAGTAGGCGGTCTCTCCTTAATTTTGGGGCTGGTGCGGGCCTTTAGGGCGCTTTTGGCCGGCTTGCCGGGGCTTTTCAGTCGAGGGGGAGGAAGTGGGGGAAGCGGCGCCAGCCGGGGGCCATGCGGTAGGTGGCGAGCGAGCCGGGCTTTACTATCAGGTCGCAGTTCTCGTAGAGTTCTTTCTCGCTGTCGTCGAAGATGCCGGAGTCGCAGTCGAATTTCGGCGGCTTTGCCGAGGGCTCCACAAGTTCCCGCAGGTTGACGCAGCCCTGGAAGATCTGTTCGCCGAGCAGATTTGAATTGGCGGGCATCACTGCCCTTCGCAATGATGTGCATTCGGCGAAGGCGTATGATTCAAGCTCTGTTATTGTCGCGGGCATTTCCACCTCCTTCAGCGATGTGCAGAAGGAGAAGGCGTTGCTGCCGATATGTTTCACACGGCCGGGAATTTTGATTTCCGTAAGGGAGTAGCAGTAGGGGAAGGCGTGGGAACTGATGTCGAGAATCGTTTCGGGGAGTTCTGCGCGCTTCAAAGCCTCGCACCAGGCGAAGCACTGCTTCGGTATCGTTGAGACGCCTGAGGGGATTCTAATCGCTTCCAGAGAGGTGCATTCCCTGAAGGCTCCTTCGCCGATTTTCCGCAGCGATGCCGGAAGCTCTATCTGCCGGAGCTTCTCGCAGCCGAGAAAGGCATATTCTCCAATCGATTTCACCGAAGTCGGCGAGTCGAAAGAGACCCTGTTGAAGTCTTTCCTGTCTTTATATTGATATGCGGCTATGGCTGTGGTTCCGGCCTTGATGTGAAGGCAGGAGTCGATCACTTCCTGCGCCTCGGCGGCCGACATGGTGATCATAAGGCAAACGGCTGTTGAAATTATATTTCGCATCGTTATGCTTTTCGGCCGTAGGCCGTAGGTTTTAGGCTTTAGGCTTTAGGTTTTAGAGTTAATGCGCGAATTTGGTGGTGCGGTTGTCGGGGTTGACGGTCTCCGGCTGACGGTCGGGAGGAAGGATGTCTTTTTCCCTGACGGAGTCTACGCGCGTGATCACATAGCGGGAGTTGCCCCGCCAGGGCATCACGACGCGATAGACACTGTATTCCACTCTGACCGGGGAGTTGTGGAACTGCATTTTCTTCAGTTTCACGGCTGCGTCGGAGTTGGTGGTGGAGAATACGAAATCACCTTCGTAGGGGCGCACGGTGTCCATAAGACTCTTGTACGGGAGCAGGATACCCTCGTAGGTTTGGAAAACCGTTCCCTCCTTGTCGATCGATTCGATGTAGCCGTATTGGGTGGCGGTCGTCACTTTCGGGGTGAAAATCCAGATGTAGACGGTAAGAAGCACCGCGATAATGGTGACGGCGAGGAGTCCCCAGATCAGAAAGAGACGTTTTGAACGGGAGTCGGGAATCAGATGCTCGAATTCATCTTCGGGCTCGTCCCAATAGCGAGGGTCTTCGGGAGAGAGGACCGGGCGTTTGGGCTCTTTCGGTTTTTCGGGGAGTTCGGGTCCGTCGAAATAATCTATTTTGTTATCTTCTTCGAAATTCATGTTAATGGGATGTTGCGTCAGAAAGAGTTATCTCCTTGCCGGGATTCTCCGGTCCGGCTTTCTTTTTGCCGTTGCGGCTGAGAGCGATGTAGACCATCGTGAGGATGCCGAGCAGGATGAGCATCACGGTCTGTCCCGACCATTGGAGCATCGAGAAGGCAGTGCCCTGGGCCTCGGAGATGCCGTAGAGGGCGAGGCCGAACATGATGGCGATGTTCCAGGGGCCGAGTCCGCCGTTTGAGGGGACGGCCATGCCTATCGAGGAGAGCACGAATGCCACCAGACAGGGAACGAGGCCGTAGGCATATTCGGGGCGCGAGCAGATCTCGCGGGTGAAATCGAAGGCGAAGAAAGCCACGTATAGCTGCAGATAGTAGCATCCCCAGATGGCGACTGTCAGGAGGAAGAATTGCTTGCGGCCGGGCATTTTGCCGATCACGGCCACGCCGCTCCAGGTCTCGGCGATCCATTGGCGGAGCTTGCGGATCGGCTTGGTGTTGCGCCAGTAGCGGAGAAAAATCCAGCTGATCACTATCGTGGCTGCCACTGCGATCCAGAACCATGGGTTGGAGGCGGTGGAGAGCAGTCCCTGGCCGAGGGGGTATTTGGCGAGGAAGCTCTCGATCTGGGGAGCTGCCACGATGAATGCGAGGAGGGTGAGGGCGAGCACGCTGATCATGTCGCAGATGCGGTCGCCGACCATCGAGCCCATCACCTTGGTGAAGGGTTTCTTTTCAAGATTGGCGATATACGTGCAGCGCCACACCTCCCCGAGCCTCGGGAAGACGAGGTTGAGGGCGTATGTTCCGAAAATGGAGCAGCAGAGGGCCATGAAAGGGGGGCGGATGCCGAGGGCGCGGAGCTGGAGGCCCCATCGCATTGCCCGGAAAATATGGGAGAATACGCTTATTCCCATCGCTGCGAGAATCCACCAGTAGTCGACGCCGTGGGTCACGATCCGCCACATGTCGGCGAAATCCACCTTGCGGAACATGTATGTCACCAGCAGCACCGTGAGAGCAAGAGGCAGAAGCCATCTCACAGTGTAGCCGAGCAGTTTGCCTGCTAATGATTTCTTTTCAGGCTTATCTATCGAGTTGTCCATAGATTAGGCAAAAACGGCGCCCGGTCCGGTCGCGTTATCGGCTTTCCGGCGACTGCGGCGCTATATTTCAACCGACAAAGATAACAATAAACTCTTAAATTCGCAATATTTTATTAACTTTGCAAGTTGAGAGGATAAGGAGGCCCCGTGCGGCCCCCGAATCCGCTCTCTTCTCGTTCAGGAGTGAACCTTTCGCCGGAGGAGAGCCTTATCAAATATATGCACATTGTGAACATAAACAGGTTATGAATAAGAAACTGAAGATATTGCTTATCGGGGGGATCGCCGCCCTGGTTTGTCTGATCGGACTGATTGTGGTGCTGATCGTCAACAACAACAGCAACACCCGGGCCGCCAACGAGGCTGCCGCAAGGGCCGATTCGCTGGCCGTGGCCAACGATCAGCTCGTGCTGACCAACGAATTCAATCAGCTCAACGCCGACTTCAACCAGTATGAAGGGCAGCAGATCTATCTGAAAAACGACTCTCTGGTTCAGAAATATAACGAGGCGCGCATGAAGGTCGAAGGTCTTCTGCGCGAACTCAACACCGAGAAGAGCAAGCACAGCAAAGACATGAAGGCCAGCAAGGCGAAGATCGCCCAGCTGCAGGCCGAGATCACGACGCTGAAAGGGATCGTGCGCCATTACCTCGAGGAGATCAAGCGTCTCGGCGAGGAGAACGCCGGCCTGAAGCAGGAGATCGAGCAGGTGCAGCAGCGCAATTCGGAGCTTTCGACACAGGTGACGCAGGCCACGGCGAGCAACGCGCAGCTCACTCAGACCGTGCAGCTTGCCAAGAAGCTCAACATCACGAGCCTCTCATTCTCGGCCTATAACAAGAAAGGAAAACCGGAGAAGCACATCGGCAAGGCCCGTCAGCTCGGCGTCAGCTTTATCGTCAGCCCCAACAACACGGCCGCACCCGGCATGAAAAACTTCTACATGCGCATCATCTCCCCGGAGGGAACGCTTCTCGGCGGAGGCGGCTCGTTCAAGATCGACGGCCAGAGCGTCCAGTCGACGGCCCACCGCGCGGTGGAATATGCCAACGAAGAGACCCACGTCTCGATCTATTGGGATGTCAACACCACGCTGACCCCCGGCGACTACACTGTGGAAGTCTTCTGCGACGGCTACAGGCTTGCCTCGCGTCATTTCACGATGAAGAAGTAGCGCCCGGAAAGCCCCAGGATAGCGCCTGCATAGTCCGGAAATGCTCCCTGAAGGCTCCCGGAATAGAAATATTTGGAAAAATCGGGAAAAAAGATTAATTTTGCAGTCACAGAGTGCCGAGTCTTCCGAACGGGGAGGCTGGAGCTTGAATAAGGATTGTCTTATGGTGTAATGGTAGCACTGCAGTTTTTGGTTCTGCCTGTCCAGGTTCGAATCCTGGTAAGACAACACGAAAAAGGCCGCTTTTCAGCGGCCTTTTCCTTTTAGGCGGCTGAGGATGGTTTGGCGTTCGGTGGGGGTGAGGCCTGTGACGAGGATGGCGGCGGCGGTGGAGGCTGTCGACAACGCTGCTACTGCCGCGAGTCGCCATAGGCCGGCAGGCATTAGCAGATGGAGCAGTAGCGGGAGCAGGGTGGCGGAGAGGCTGACCAGCAACACGGGGAGCAACGCCTCGCGAAGGAATTTCCTTACCGGAAACTCCATCAGCTTGCGCATGAAGCGAAGGCGCAGTAGGTTGATCGCCCCGTAGATGAGCATATAGGCCGCGTATGCGGTCTGTGCCGGGCACCCAAGCCTGTAGGCCACCCAGACTGTGGGGAAGAGGAACAGGGCCGTCAGAGAGGCCGCAGTCTGATATGCGCGCACGCGCCCCGTGGCCTCGATGGCCGTGGCCGACGAATTGCCGAGGATAACCACAGCCGTGCAGCCCAGCGACCAGCGGAGGAACAGGGGTGCGTCGGGAGGGACTTCCCCGAGCCATAGAGAGAGGATCTCCGGAGCCTCCAGAATCACCGGGAGAATAAAGAAGAGAAGAAGGAAATATGAGAATTTGGCGCTCCGGCATATAAGGGTGTTGAGATAGGCGGAGTCGCCGGCGGCGTATGATTTCGTGATCTGCGGCGTGGTGGCTGTGGTGAAACTGCATGATGGCCGTCTCCGCCTGACCGACCACCCCCCGCGCCGCATTGAGCGTCACCCCGAAAAAGATATTGATCAGCACGTTGATGCCCTGGGTGTTGAGCAGGTTGACCGCGTTGCCTCCGAAAGTGAACCCGGCGAAACTTCCCATCTCGCGCAGTAGCTTCCGGTCGATGTGCCGATTGTAGTGGCATTCCGCGAACCGGCGCGAGCAATATCGGCCGTAGATGATTCTTTCGATAATCAGGATGATGAAGAGGGCCAAGGAATAGACAATCAGTTTGTCGCCGGGGATGACATAGAGCGCGGCAACGAATAGAAGCTTCATCACGATGTCGAAGATGCCCATCGTGGCGAAGAATTTCAGCCGTTCGTGAGCGATGATTGTAGCGATATAGGGGACTGAGAGGATATCGATGATAAACGTCAGAATCGAAATCTGAAGCACCCATCTCGCAGCTTCCATCCGTTCGGGAGGAATCGAGAGGAGATGGCGGAGCATGAGGCTCCCGCCGGCTTCGGCAATCAGGAAAGCTCCGGCTGCCACGATCAGCAGCACGTTGACGCAGGTGGAGAAGACAGTCCGCTGTCTTTCCGGAGAGTCGGATCCGAGCGAGAAGGTGATGAAACGGCTGGCGGCCGACGACAGTGCGCCGGTGAGGATCGCGAAAAGAGCCGTAGCGCCTCCCACTGCCTGATATATGCCGAAATTCTCGATGCCGAGCAGCTGCAGGATCAGTCGCGACGTGAAGAGCGAGAAGATCATCACGGCGAATGTGCGCGCATAAAGCATGGCTGTGTTGCGCGCTATCCGGCTGTTTCTGGTCGAGCTGCTCTCCATTTCAAGTAGGTTTAAGGTCGCTGATTGCCGTGGGTCAGAACTTGAAGGAGATCCTGGCGGCGAAGATGTTGACGTGGCGGTTCTCCTGCACGGCGCTGTTTCTGACGTTGACATAACGCCAGCCGATGCGCGCGATCACATATTTGTTGAAGTAATAATTGAGCGTGGCCGAGACGTCGTTGGTATATCCGCCGAAGATTCCGGCATGGCTGTCGACAGCGTCGGTGTAGTTATAGCCGAGCACGAGCTCGAGTGTTTTCGCACCGCAGTCGGCCATTTTCGCGGTGGCTGCGTTGTAGCCGTAGTCTCCGCCGAGGATCACGCCTCTCAGAAGAGTGTAGACGCCCTGCGCCTCGTAATGCTCATAACCGGCCTGCCGCGAGATGTGCATGAAATAGTATTGCCCTTCGGCGGCGATCCGTTTGTAGGCGAGGAGCCATTCGGGAGTCATCTTGAAGATATGGCGCGCGTGGGTGACGGTTGCGCCGAGCATTGGCGTGTCGCAGACGCGCGTGGGGAACTTCGCCGAGAGTTTGAAATAGCCGTCGCCGGGGCGCGTCTTCCCGTCGGCACCCTTCACGGCGTCATGTTCGGCGCTCCGCAGCATCCCCGACCAACCGATCTGACCGATGATGCCGTCCGCATGCCATGGACGGAACACGAGGCGCGTGATGCCGCCGTAGCTCACTTTCCCCTGCTCGTTGGCATGCTTGGTGAAGGAGGCTTTCGACAGGATTGCGCTCGCCGAGGCAAACCAGGCCGGGGCGTCGTGGATATACTGGATGCCGAGGTTGCGGTCGGTGCCGCTGAAAAGGTCCTCGCTCGCACCGGCTTCCATCGAAGGCTTGAAAGAACTCGACACCGCCGAGCTCAGTCCGAACTGATGCACGAAATAACCGGCGCGGATATTGTTGCGCGGGTTGAAATCATATCTGATATAGACATCTTTCATGCTCAGCTTGCCATATCCGAAGCCGATGTCGATGTTTGCCGACCAGTTGCCGAAAGTGGCCTTTGCACCGAGGCGGATATCGGGGAGGGCGGCGCCGGCGTTTAGCCCGTTGCCGTCGGGGGTGAATGCCGCAGCGTCCATCAGAATGCGGCCTGTGGGGGTAATGCTGACGTTTTTAATCTTCAGGGAAGGCACGCTGTCGAGCTTTGCGCTGACGGGGGAAGCTGCCGCAATTAAAGCCAACAGGGGGAATAGTCGATATAGGGTCATTAGTAGATAGTAGATAGTAGATAGTAGATAGTAGATAGTAGTTGTTAGATGGTAGATCTTTGCGGGGCGCGGAAAAGTAAAAGTCGGAAATCCTTGCGGATTTCCGACTTTATCTTTGACTTTCGTCTTGCTGTCCTTTTAAAGTACTGATTACTCAGCCTTTGCGCTATCAGCTACGGGAGCTGCGCTGTCAGCTGCGGGAGCGATGCTCTCAACAACAGCCTGTTCCTCAACAACTTCCATTGTTGTGTCAGCTACTGCGGAATCGGAATCAGCCTTAGCGTCTTTGTTACCGCTGCAAGAAACGAGTGCTACGCTGCAGATAACTGCGAGCGAAAGAAATACTTTCTTCATCTTTGTAAAATTTAAAATAATAAAACAATGTTTTCTTTGCTATCAAAAACGGTGCAAAGTTAATGAAAATTTTTTTGATGCAAGAATTTTCGGGACTTTTTTTTGAGAAAAGACCCAAAAAAGCCGATTTTTAACACGTTTCAGTTAAAAATCGGCTTTTTTAACAGTTGGAGGCGCCGTTTTCTTACGATTTCGGGAATCGCTCTATGCGATGCCTCGCGGTCTTTTTCAGGATTACTTCACGAGAATCTTCGAAGTCTTGCCGTTGGCCTTCACGATATAGACGCCATGGAGCGAATTGTTGGCCACGCGCATTCCCTGGAGGGAATAGATTTCGACGTTGTCGGCGGAGCCGTTGGCGAAGATGCGTCCGCCGTTGACGGTGAAGTTAGTCTTGACGTTCTCGGCTGTGATGCCTTCCACGCCCGATTCCTCCTTCTCGGGAACGCCGCCGGTGAAGATGTCGCTGTTGATCACACGGCCTGTTCCGGCGTCGATGATAGCCAGAGCCACGCTGCATTTGCTCAGGTCTTCGGTCTCACCGAGCCAGTCCAAGATCACATGGCCTTCATATTTTCTGTTGGCCTCGACGTTCTGCGGAATGAGACCGTTGACGCCGTAGAGCGAAGTTCCGGCCCAGCAGCGAGCCACGTGGTTGTTGATAACGGTGCAGTACTGGTCACGGTCGTTCTGGGCTTCGATGCCATATTCTCCATATTTGCCCCAGATGCCGTAGACATCTTCGGTGTATTCGCAGAAATAATTGTGCTGGCGTCCTTCGAGTCCGTCTTCAAGGAGGACGGCGAACACATTATAGTTGATGTTCTTCTTGTTGATGGCGAACTCAACTTCGAAGGGAACGAGGATGCCCTCGAGGTCGTCAAACCAGGTAGCATCCTTTGCCTTGATGCGCACCTCGGCGGGATTCTCGATTTCCTGGATCACGAGGTCGGTGAATGTCTCGTTGCCGGCTTCTGAGATGAAGGATGTGCCAAACATCGGTGCGGCGAGTTCGGTGCGGCGGTTGACGCGTCCGGTGGGGAATCCATTTATGGAGAGGAACTGGTTGTAGATGTCCATGCGGGTGGTGGCATAGGCGTCGTCGTTGTGGATGGCCACGGGGATCACGATGCCGGGGAACTGCTTCTCAAGATAATCGATGGCGATAGCGCCCTGGGGGCAGTTGCCGCACCAGAGGCCCGTTCCCTCCTCGATAAGCACTCGCTGGTCGAAGGTGGCCGTGTAATCCTTGATGACGGTCGAGAAGTTCTGGAGCTGGTCGTCAAGCTTCACTGCGATCTCGATGGCGTTCTCGGCGCCGATCGTGAGGGGAGCCGGTTTCTCGAACTCGAACTCATAGACGCCGTTGCGCTTGAGGTTGATGTTGTCGGCCTTGAAAGTGCCGGTGGTTCCGTCGGAAGTGGTGTAGGTTGCCTCGATGTTGTTGAACGTGTCGGCGTAGTTGCTGCGTACGAAGGCGCTGATCTTGGCGGTCTCGGCGTTGACCACTACCGAAGGCATCACGGTTCCGATTGTGAAGTCGCTGCGGTAGGCCACCATCACGTCGTCGATGAAGACGATCGACTGGTTGTTGTTTTCATTGAGGAAAGCGATATAGACCTTCTTGCCTTCAAATTCGTCAAGTTTCACCTCGTAGCTTCTCCAATCGTCGGTCACGGTCTCCTCCTCGTTGCCCGGCAGGAGACGGGTCTCGAACACAACCTTGCCATCTTTCTTCATGCGGTCGATGAAGTTCTTGTCGAGCGAACCGAGACGGTCGTTCTCCTCGAGCACTATCACCTTGATCTTGTCGGCCTTGTTCTTGCGATAGTTCTGACCCTTGAAAGTAAGATAGCAGTCTTTGTTGAGGATGTTGAGCTGCGGGATCACCATCCAGTCCTCGCTCTGTCCGGCGGGATTATACATCGAATGGCTGGCGGCGCAGTAGTCGTAGTTGTCTTCGTCGCGGATGGAGAAGTTCCAGGGGGTGTTGTCGGCGTCGAAACCAACGGCTGCCATATCGTCGGTCGGCTTGTTGTGGTCGCCCTCATAGAGGAGGAACTTGCCGAGTGATTCGGCCGGGCTGCTGAAGTCGTCGAAGAAGAGATAGGAGGCGTCGGCGTCGGCGGGATCAGGCACGTAAGAGCCGTGGTATTCGATCTCGAAGGGCTCGTTGCCGCAGAATCCGGTGATGTCGGTAACGGCGTTGGCGGCCACCTTGATCACATAGTCGGTTCCGTCGTTGAGCATACGCGATGCCGGGGGATAGATCGAGAGGACGTTTCCTTCAGCAGAAAGAGCCATCACCGAGAGGGGAGCTGCGTTACCCTTCACGTAGAGATAGGAAACGGCGCTGGTGTTGACGCTGACTTTCGTGGGGAATGTCACCTTGATCTGGTTTTTGGAGCCGAGCTCGCGAACGTTGCTGCCGCTTGCGGGAGAGATGGCGGTCGCGGCGAGGGGAGCCTCTTTGCGGCCCTTGTAGTCGACGGTGAGCTCGGGAGTCTTGAAGCTCGTGTTTGCGATGAAGAAAGCACCTTCGGGAACAACCACCGTATAGGTCTTGCCCTCTTCAAAGGAAACGTTGTCGAAAAGGATGCGGTAGATCTGCTTTGTCGAGCTTGTGGCCTGCACGCCTGTGGAGGTTGCCACCACTTCGCCAGTAGCCTTGTTCTTGATCACCGGCACCTTTGTCGAGTCGTAGTCGGCGCCGTAGCTGAGCTGCACCAGGATGTTGGTGAGGCGGGCGATCTCGGAGTTTGCCGGCGGGTTGGGAGCCAATTCGGTGAGGAGGTTTACACCGCGGGCGGCCTCGGCGAAAGTCTCGGGGAGGGTTACGGCGTATGCATTGGTGCGGAATTCACCCTGGCAGAGCAGTGTGCGTCCGTCATCGCTGACGGCCACCGGGTAGCCGGTCTGTGTGCAGCCGGAGTGGCTATAGAAGTCGATGCCATATTTTTGCAACAGGATCTTGTCGAGCGGCACGTTAAGACCGTCGACCGGGATATAGAGGTTGAAAAAGGGCGCCGAACCGCTTGCGTTGTAAGCCTGGCCCGCGTTGTCGATGATATAGCAGGCGGACTGGCCTTCGGTCTCGAGCTTCTTGGTGGCGGGATAATAGCGGAAGGGAATCATCGCGTCGTCGCCGTTGAGATAGGTGTGGACGCCGCCGGCCACTACGGTTCCGTTGTTGTTCATATACGACTCGTCGACGAAAGTCTCGCCGTGCATCGTGTCGTTGTGGATCCAGTTGTAGGTCTTGGTCTGGCGGTCGTAGACGAAGCGGGAAGCGCCCCATGCCGGATAGTTATGGTCTGCGCTGGCGAGCACGTAGCGGCCGTCGGATGAAATCTGCCAGAATTTGATGTTGGGTGTGTCTCCCTTCGCTTTGTGCTCGGCCAGATCGGAATCGTTGATGATGCCGAGCGAATGCATCTCGTCGTAGTCGGGGAGCTTGCCGAGTTCCTCGAGCTTGCCGTCGACCCAGATCATCGACTGGAATTGTTGCGCACCCTTATACATTGTTCCGATCATGATCTTGCCGTCGGGAGTCACGGCATTGACCTCTCCTGTCCAATTGCTCATGCCCTTCAGGAGGGGGAGCTCATGCCAGGAGTCGCCGGTGAAATAGGCCGGGTAGCGGTTGAATTCGCCGACGATGGTCTGGCCGTCGTCGGTGATGTCGTTGCAGCGGCAGATGTTGCCCCATTTCGGATCGGCCTGCTCGTCGTTGAGCGGCAGGGCTTCGATCTTGCCGGTTGCGATGTCGATGCGGTAGGCCACGGCGTCGGGCACTGAATTGGTGGGAGCCTGACAAACGCCCCACCGGCCGTTGTCCGACATCTGCGATACCCAACCCTCATAGGGGAGTGTGATGGGAACAAGTTTCGCGGCATCGGCGGCGAGAGCCGCCGGAGTCGCGCAGGCTGCCATGAGCATGGCGAGCGCGATCTTGCGGAGTCTTATGTTCATAAGTTAATAGTTGATTATTGTTGTTTTATGAGATTATTGTTTCATGGTTAGATTTTCCGATGCGGATGTCTTGGGGGAGCCGGGAGGTATCACCCTCCCGGTTCCTTTATGCGCTTGGCTCGCTGCAAGATTACTTGTTGAGAACCTTGACAGCTGCTGTCTTCTGGCCGTCGCTCAGAGTGATGATGTAAGCGGCGGGTGCGAGAGCGATGCTATACTGCGGGTCGGCTGCAACGAAGCTTGTCACGTTGGCACCGTCGGCGGTGAAGACGTTGACGTTCGTGCCGTTCTCGAGGCCTGCGATCACTACGCTGCCGTTTTCGCTCCAAACGCGAACGTTGAAGTCGGTGACGATGTCGTCCATGCCGCTGGGTTCAACGACTGCGCCGTCGTAAGCGAGCTTGACGTCAACGTTAGCGTCGGCGTCGAGGACCGGAGTGGTGTAAACGTTGTCGGCAACTTCGGAGGTGACATCCTCGCCGTTGAAGCTTACGCTTTCAACCTTCCAGCCTTCGGCCGGAGTGAGGGTGAGGGCTACTGTCTCACCCTTTACAGCCTTGCTAACCACTGAAGTGTGGCCTGCTACGCTGTGGGTGAGGGCTACGGTCTCGGCCTTCGTGTTGAGACCCTTGAAGTTCACGCGGAATTCCGGATACTTCAGGTCGGTGCCGGCGATGGTGACGCGGTTTTTCGGAAGGACGATCGAGTATTCCTTGCCGCCCTCGAGCTTGATGGGAGCGCCGTTGTTTGCACGCGAGAAGTCGGCGGAGATCATACCGCCCTGGTCGCTGATCGTGAATACGGGAGCGATGGAGGCGATGTTGCCGTCCTCATTCTCCAGACGGACGTTGGTGTTCTCCTCGATTGTCACGTCGTTGCCTACATAGAATGCCATAAGGCTGACTTCGGAAAGTTCCGAACCCTCGGCGATGGAGCAGCCTGTGCTTGTAGCCTCGCCTTCGATGAAGTATTGCTCTTCATTGGGGCAGGAGGGCTTGCTTTCAAATTGGGTTCCGAGTGTGAAGGCGAGCGACGGGATCACGAGGCGATATTTGCCGGGAGCAGTGATTTTCTTGGTGAGGCGGAAGCGGACGCCGATGGAATTGGCATCAGGATTGCCTCTGTCGCTTTCTTTGTAAACCTTCTCGGAATCTCCATCTTCATAGCTTACATCGGCAACTTTGTGGCCGTTGTAAGTGGCAAGATAAGCACGGTGTTCGCCGTCGAAGCCGAGGCCGATGCCGCTGGCGTCGGTGGTCCATGCATAGAACTCATAGAGCTCGTTGACCTGACTGTAATCGACAGTTTCTGTCGGAACGCCATTCTCGTCGATGGCGGGCTCCCATACGGGCACGATGTTTACCTGACCGCCGCCGAGATAGCAATCCCATGAATATGAGAAGCGGGTGTCGTCTTTCTCACCGTTGTTACCCTTAACGGTCAGACCGTTGTCATCTTTGAAGAGGGCGATAATCTCCACTGTGGGGCAGTGACGGTAGGTGTAGCTTACACCTGCCTTGAAATTCCACTCAGTGCGTTCGGGGTTATGCCAGAATGAATCGAAGGCGGATGTATCGCCCTGGCCTTCGTTAAGACCGGATTCTGCTTCCACAAGATTTACCGGGCCGCTGAATGTGAGCGTATAGATCTGGGTTGCGTCGATGATCTCGGTCTCGGTGTCGGGAGTTACGCTGACGAGAGTGATCGGGCTGTAAACGTATTCCGCAGAGCCACCGGTTGCGGTGAAGGAGGCGCTGCCGAGTTCCTTGCGCTCGTAGGGAGGATTCTCGATGTCGTAGATGGTGAAGTTGAACGAATAGGTGTGGCCTGTTGCCAGCTCGATCAGCTGCGAGGGGAATGTATATACGAACTTGCCGTCGGCGTTCTTGCGGATGTCGATCAGTCTCTTCAGATATTCGTTGAGGGGCTGGCCGCTTGCATCGGGAGTCACGTCGACGAGAGAGAACTGAATATACTGGGGAACATCGGAAGAGAGGCCAAGCTCGATGGTCGAGCCGTCGGTGATCTTCTCGATAGAGGGAGTGGCGGTAAGATCGTAGGTGGTGCCGTCGACAGTGAGGACAGCGCTTGTGATCTCGGCTTTCTCAATCGGGCCAACGGGGCCTTCGGCAGCCTTCACCGTGTAGGTCACTTCCTTGAGGAGGTTGCGCTTGCCGGATTCGCCTGAAGTCGAAGCATACTCATCGTCGAAGAAGGTTCCTTCGGGGATGGTGAGCGTGTATTCGCCGCTCTTCTCGGCCACGATGCCGGAGAGGCTTGCAGCTCCGTATGCAAGCACGCCGGTGTTAAGAGCAGCCTCCTGAGTGGTGCCGTCGGGGTTGGTGATCGTCAGGCTCTTGGCGTTGGTGCTGAGACCCTGTTCGCTGACACTAATTTTAATGTTGGTGAAATCCTTGGCATCGAGCTCTGCCGATCCGTCGGGATTTAGCGTGAGCTCAACCTCGGTGAGGGGGCGCACAATGCTGGGGTCCACGGTGAAATGGAGCACAGTCTCAGGGTTTGTTTTATCCCAATCAGTGTTATTTACCGTACCCTCTGGAATTGTTAACGTGTATTCTCCAGCTTCCGAAACAGCATCGTTATACACGATAACGAGATGATTGTAAATTCCATCACCATCGAGATCAAATGTGTTGGTCTGATCCCAGTCGATGGTGGTGACAGATTCTCCGGCCGCGTTTTTGATGTTCAGATCGAGATCGGGACTCGAGTCCAGGACAGCCAGATCCGCTCCGAAATCAATCGTGACTCTGTCGATGAATTTGACTGAGGCGTTGTCTTCCGGATTCGAGCTTAACATCTCGAGAGCTGCTTCGGCAGTTTTCATCGGGGCCTTGGCCACTACGCGCTCACGCGCGCCGATTGCCAGCATTGAGCCGGAAACGAGCAGCAGCGAAGCGCTGATTAGTCCTAAAGTTTTTTTCATAATTGTTTAGGTTAGATGAATACTATTGTTGCTTAAAATTTGTTGCATGGTTATCTAACGGCGACCTTTTTTCCGGCCACTACATAGATTCCTGCGGGGAGTGCGATTTCAGCGGCGTTTCCGGCGGAAGCCTTCACAGCGGCCACGTGCATTCCGAGGGCGTTGTAAACGTCGACGGTGCAATCGGTCTCGGCCGAGATCGAGAGCATGCCTTTGCCTGCTGCCACTTTCACACCATCGGCGTTGTCGCCTGCGATTTCCGTCACGCCTGAAATGGCGGTGCCGTTGAGCTTGATGTTGCGGAGATAGCAGAAGGTGCTCTTCTGGGCCTTGATGTTGAAGCTGAAGCGGTCGCCTTCGGCCACGTCGCCGATTTCAACTGTAACGGGCACCCAAGTCGAGGAACCCGACTCATAGTCGTTGCTGTCCTCGGAACCATATTTCACCATCGTTCCGGTGTATTCGGTGAATCTCTTCAGTTCGGACTCTTTGCCGGTCTGTCCGAAACTTACCCAGAAACCTGCGCCGTCGATGTCGCCAAACCAGCCGGGTTCGTTGCCCTGGGGAAGCGTCACGTTGGGGTTGTCGGGAAGGGTTTTCGGATCGCGGAGAGTCTCGACTGCATACTCGAATTCAAGCACAGCGTCGGTGGCGGCGGGCATGCCGGGAGATGTGAAGGAGAGTGTGGTCTGGTCGACCGAAGCGCCCCAGAGAGCGCGTTCATGACCGTAAGCACGGCTTGTGGCCGAGAAACCGTTCTTGTCGATATTGTTTGTCCATCCTTCGGGAGTCTCGTAGTAGGGATAGTTCTCGAGAGCCGGCTCGTAGGGATAGGTCGGAGCGGGAACAGCGTGGGCTGCCGTGCCGGTTGAGGAAACGGTGCCGTTTTCTATGCTCCAGATGCTGAAGAGCGTCAGGGCGTTGGGGGTCTCGAACTCATATTCGCAGTTCTGGGCGTCGCCGGCATAGATCACCTTGCCGCCCCCTTCGATTTCATCTCCTACAGCAGCGTCGGCCTCAGGCTGTCCGAAGACACCCTCGTAGCCCTCGCGGCCGAGTTCGGTGGTCACAGCCACGATCACGGGGAGCTGCGAGTTCCAGTTCAGGCGGACTTTCTGGCCCTCGTCGTCGATGAGGAAGGAGGAGGGGGGATTCTGGGTGGTGGTCATGTTGGCCTCGGCGAATTCCTTGCTGAAGCGGGGATAGCCGTTGGCGCTGTAGGCGCGGATGTAAATCGGGGTTTTCTCGGCCACGTTGGTGAGGATCACTTCGGGGTTCTCGCTGTCATTGTAGAAAATGCAGTAAGCGTCGCCTTTTGCAAAGTATTTGTTCTCGCCCATCAGCGACCCCATTGTCTCGCCGTCGACGGGGAGGTCTGCCTCCTCGAAAGGTTTCTCCGACATCATGATCACAGTGTAGTCGGCATCCTTGGCGCGGTCGCATTTCACGATGACCGATTTCCCTTTCTGGCGCACCGAAAGATTGGCGGGAGCCTGGGCGGGAGCAGGAGTGTCGGCTGCGGGAGTGAAGGTGAAGACGGGGGTGTATTCGTTGCCGTCGTCGTTGGTGTCCCATGCGATATAGGTTCCGGGCTTGAGCATGTTGCCCGCGCGCTCTTCGCTGACAGTCACCTTGTTGTTGAGGCCTGTGGCTGTCATGAGCACGGCGTCGTCATCGTCCCAGCCATGGAGACCGGTGTAGAAACCGGAAGTGTTGGTGCATGTCTTCACCTCCTCGAAAGCGTATTGAACCTGGCCTGTGGCCTGGTAAAGGCGAATCTGCAGGTTGTAGCGGCCGCAGCGGGCCGGCGGTATGCCGACTTCGGTCTCGTTGAGGATCATGTCCTTGAACTGGACTGTGAGCACTTTGCTTCCCTCCTCTCCCTCTGTCTTGTAGGAGATTTCGCCGCTGCGCGTGCCGTAGTTGATCGGCGACATTCCGATGTGGAAGCGGTTGGCATAGCCGTCGTCGGCGCCTGTCATCAGGCTGCCGCCCTGGCCGGCAAACGATACGCTACCTTTGCCGAGGATGAGGTTGCCGAGCACTGTCGGGGCGAACTGGTCGAATTCCTGACCGCCGTAGCGGAATGTGAAGCCGATCGGGAAAGCCTCTCCCTCGTAGGCGTCGAGCTTTACTTTGCCGTCTTTGAAGATGATGGTCTGGGGAGTCCAGGATTCGGGCACGATCTTGACGTCATCAGTGAGCTCTGAATAGGCCGGGCCACCTTTCTTGAAGGTGTATTGCCTGATGTTGCCGGCGAACACCATGCCCGGGAGCATGAGCGCTGCGGAGAGGGCTGCCGTGCTGGCAATAGCGGAAAAATGTTTCATCTGGAGTGATTTATAATTATGTTATTGTTGTATGAGCTCTTTGTCGGTGTGTTAAGCTGTAGGTTGTTGTGTTGTAGCCCGATTGGTTTTACTGGCCGGCCGACGGGCTGCTTCTCCCGGACAGTTTTTCATGGTGCGAGGTCAGATGGATTCAAGAAATTCACCCGGCTTCTATTAGATGAATTATATGATTCGTATGCGCAAAATACTACATATCGCAAAGTTAGGAATTAAATTCAGAATTGCAAAATTTTCTTATCAAAAATCAATAAAAGTTTCTGTTAAATTTTTGGAGGGAATGCAAAGGGTTAATAGCCAATGAAATATAAAATTCGCCCGGTATGCCTGCAAAAAAAGGCCGCGCCATTTTGCCGGCGCGGCCTTTCGGAATCTTTTTATGAGTCGGGGGATTATTTCACGAGCACTTTGGCGCCTTCGGAGCCTGAGCGGACGATGTAGATGCCCTGAGGAAGAGCAATCACGCCGTCGGCGGCTGCGGAAGCCACGTGCTGGCCTGTGAGGGTGTAGACGTCGACATTTCCGGCGGCGTTGGTCACGCGGATGCCACCCTCCACGCCGTAAGCCTTGAAGGCGTCGGCGCCGTTGTCGGCGATTTCGTCGACTGCGCTGACATTGTTGGTGGCGATCACGGCATAGCAGTTGGGCTCGATGGTGACTGTCTTGGCGGCGGCGTCGAAGCTCGGGTTAGATCCGTAGGATTTCGAAGCCACATAATAATTGTTCTGATTATTATTGCGGAAATTGATGCTGACGGTGATGTTGCCGGTCACGTTGGGGTTGGTGACGCAGTAGAGCTCCTTGTCGGCCGTGAAGGTCTCGATGGTGCGGCCCTTGCTCCAGGCGGCGGTGTTGTTCTTGTAATTCTCGTTGCCGTTGAAGAGCTCGGTGTTGGCGAGACGGATGGCGATCATTTCTGCGTAGCATTCCATCAGGCCCTTGTTGTCGGGATCGTTGAGAAGGTTCCAGTTGACGATCTTGGGGCTGGTGTTGTTGCCGCCGTTGTCGTCTTTGGTGTTCTGGTCGTTACCCATTTCGGAGAATTGCCAGATCATGTGGGAGCCGGGGACGAGGATCATCTGGGCGGCAGCCGCGCCGCAGCGCTGCATGGCGGTTGCATGGTTGTCTTTCACGCCGTCGACGCCCCATTTGATTTGCTTGTAGGCGAGGCGCTGCTCGTCGTGGCTCTCGAGATAAGCCACAGTCGAGCCGGCGGTGCGGGAATCCTTCACGGCGTTCATGCGGGTGAGCGACGAGTCGGACGACCATCCCATGGCATACTGGCAGCCGGCGTTGTTGACGTTGGCCCAGTTGAGCTCGCCGTCGGCGGCCATCTCGTTCTCCTCCTTGGCGCCGGCGAGGTTCTCGTTGATGAAGTAAGCGTCGGGGTTGACCTCGCGCATCGCGTCGTGGAGGCTCTTCATGCGGGCCACGCGCGAAGAGTTGTAGGCGTTGGTGGCGGCGTCGCCGGCATTCTTGTAGGAGCTGTTGTCGCCCAGTCCTTTCACGAGGTCGAAACGGAAACCGTCGACCTTATACTCCGTGAGCCAGAATTTCAGGGCGTCGCGGAACTGCTCCTGAACCGGGGGGAACTCCTGTTTCCAGTCGTTGAGCACGCTGTAGGCATGGGGTGCCGTGGCGTTGAAGAAGGGGTTGCTTCCCGATGAATACATCTTGTACCAGGGATGCTGCCAGTCGGTCTGGTTGAACACCATGTCGAGGATCACGGCGATGCCCTCGGCGTGGCATTTGTCGATGAATTCCTTATAGTCCTGGGGAGTTCCGTAAGCCTTGTCGACTGCGAAATAGAAGTTGGGGTTGTAGCCCCAGCTGATGTTGCCGTTGAACTCGTTGATGGGGAGGAGCTCCACGGCGTTGATGCCGAGCTGTTTGAGATAGGGGATCTTCTCGATGGCCTGGCGCACGGTGCCGTTACCCTTGGCCGCACCCTCGGTGCCGGTGAAGTCGCGGAAAAGCATCTCGTAGATCACGAGGTTGTCTTTGGCTGCTCCCTTGAAATCGGTGACTTTCCAGTCATAGTCGAGCATCGTGTCGCTGAAGACCGAAATCACCGTGTTCTTGGGCACGGAGCCGGTGGGATACTGCGGCATATTCGGATATACCTCGGCTGTGATGTATTTGTCGTTTTCCGGATCGAGCACGAGGCGGGCGTAGGGGTCGGAGACAGCTGTCTTGCCGTCGACGAGGAAATAATACATGAACTCGCCGGTGCCCACCTCCGATTTCGGAAGGGTAAGGGTGAAATAGCGGATGTCGTTGCCCGATTCCTTGGTGTCGACATACTGCATGAGCTGCTTGTTGGTTGCCTTCCAGTTGTTGAAGCTTCCGACGAGGATCACGTTCTGTTTCTGCGGGGCGCAGAGTGTGAACGTCACCGAACCGTCAGCGTTGCGGTAGCTTCCCATGCGGGGTTTCGACTGGTCGGCGGCCGGTTTGGGATCCTCGGCGTAGCAGATGTTGAGCGTTTTCGTCAGGGTCTGGCCGTCGGCGGTGGCGGTGGCCGTCACCTCATAGTCTCCGGCCTCCCCGAAGGTGTTGGTGGCCTTGAGCTTGGTGGCGTTCTCGGCCTGGTCGAGCAGTGTGCCGTTGATGGTGATGGAGATGTTGGCCGGTATATTAGTCTCGGCGGTGAAGGTGAGCTTCGACGAGCTCGGGCCGATCACGTCGGAGATGCGGCTGTGGCGGAAGGAGAGGGTGAACTCCTCGTCGGCGCGCGTCTGAACGTTTTCAGCAGAAGCGGCGAATGTCTCGGCCGGGGTCCATGCGGGGATTGCCAGCATGGCGGTGGCAATGATAGCTAAGTAATGCTTCTTCATGATAAATATATGATTATTAAAAGTTAACGAATATTCGGGGCGTTTTGTCCAGACGGCAGCCCCGGGCCGCTTCAGGCGGGATCACTCCTCGTCGTCTTCCGGAATATAGGTTGCCTCGCGCATCTGCTTATACTCCTCCCAGCCGGGGTCGTCTTCCGCCTCGATCAGAATCGGCATCTGCGGAATATCGGCGAGAGCGCGGTTGAACACCTTGCCGAAGATGTTGAGGTTGTGGGCGTGAAACACCCAGTCGCGGCGCCCGGCGCCGGTGTAAATGCCGGTGAGATAGGCCACCTTGTCTTTTTTAAACGTCGAAAGCATGGCGTCGGTTGCCTGCTCCATCAGAATAGCGTCCTCGTCGCGTGGCATGCCGTCGGGCAGAGGGTCGTAGTCCCAGCCCACGCGCACGAGATAGGGGAACTTCCCGCTCTCGCGCTCCTTGTCGAGATAGTCGCGGCCGGTCACGATCACCGTGCGGCCGTCGTCGCTCTCGGCCGGAGCCGTCCACCACCGCTCCTTCCTCTTCCTCTCTTTTTTTCGGGAGCGGCCGCGCGGCGGGGCTCCTGTTCCTTATAGAGCGTCACTTCTATTGCCGGGCGGTCGAAATAGACGCCGGGGCGGAAGCAGTGAAGCTTGAAAAACTTGGTGAGGTCGAGTTTGCGGCTCACGTTGAGCGGCGACTTCACCTCGAAATCCTTGTAGCTCTTATATGCCACGGCCTGGAACACGATGCGTTCCAGCTCCTTGATGGTCTGCTGCGTGTATGAAGCGAGGTCGACCAGCTCATTGGGGGCAGCTTCGCCGCGGCTCACCACCTTCCAGCCGGCGCCGGCC
>SAMEA3663118__coassemble_234_pt1 | contig 20346 bp, 17 predicted proteins | sample SAMEA3663118__metabat2_high_PE_005 | metagenome-assembled genome bin SAMEA3663118 (sample SAMEA3663118) | pig gut metagenome | biome: pig gut; feature: pig-associated habitat; material: faeces | place: Denmark | collected 2012 | reverse complement strand
AAAAGCACTCAGAAAGTGTTAAAAATCAAAGAGTATTGAAAATCAAGACTTTATGATTGGTTAGTCATGGTAAGTTATGGTTAGTTATAAGGCTCTAAATACATACCCCATCGTCTGATTTGACTTCTCTTATTTTGTTTCCGGGATTATTCCCAGGGGAAGATCGAAACTTTGGTGCAGACGATTGTCTCGTCGTCTGTGGCATCGTATAGGACTGCTTTTGACGATGTGATGTTGATGATCTCTAATACCGACGTTTCAGGTTTGTCATAGGGATCGTCGTCGTAATCTTCTGTAATGTAAAGTTTGTCTCCCTTTATGGCCCAGATGTTGTCCCAAGTTTCCTTAAGGTTGCTGTTGTTGTCCATTTCATAACCCTTGGCCGTTCCATTAGCCTTAAACAAGTAGGCCTCGCCCCAATCGGCGGGGAGCATCCACTTTCCGATGATCAGGTCGGCGTAGGAACTTTCCTGACCGGGTGTGCCGGGTGTGCCGGGAGTTGCGGGAAGTTCGGGGCCGTCGGGTTCGTCATTGTCGTCGCCTCCGCCTCAAGCAGAGAGCCCGGCCGACAGTCCTTATCATCGGACTGTCGGCCAGGGCGAGTAGTAAGTTCTTTTTTCGCATATTCTTATCGTTCATTGTATGTTTGGTCATTATGAAGCAGACTATCGCTGCTGAATGCTGTTGATTGCTCTCTGTAGCGGCAAATTTATGCAAAAGTTTTTATTTCTGCAATGAATATAACTGTGACACAGATATTTCCGTGAAATTTTTAATCCTTTCAGTTGCGAATTCGGGCGCGTTGTTTGGGGTAAAAGGCCTTTTGTCGGCAAAATAAACCAATTCCGATTTTAAAAACATTTCTCAACATATTTTTTATTAATTTTGCAACATGAAAGGATTTGCAGCAATAATATTGATCATTGTAGCGGCTCTTCAGTTGTTTATGGTCGGTTGCGAAAAGAAGGATAGATCAGAAATAGGCTCCTTTGCGCAACTCGACGAATATATAGCCGACTCGATCACGGAAGGGCGGCTGAGCGGGGCCCGCAGCCTTGTCGACAAAGAACTTGCCAAGGCCGGAAACGACAGCGACCGCTATTATATGGTGCTTGCCCAGAAATGTGTGGTCGAGTATTATAGCGGAGAGGCCGCGAAAATACTCACTATTTCCGATTCGGTGCTCCGCTATGCTCCCAAAGCCGAAAAGAGAGTCCGCGACTTCATGGAGGGGAAGACATATTCAACTCTTGCCGGATATTATACGCGCTATCAATTCAACCCTGACTCAAACATATATTATTATAAAAAAGGACTTGACTGCCTGCGCCGAGTCGGCGAACCGGTGATCCTGACAAACGCCTATGGCAACCTCGCCGGCGCTTATCGCGACAACGGCGATCTGGTCGAATCGGCCAAATATTATCAGCAGGGGATACATGTGGCGGATTCATGCGGACTCGATGCCTATGCCCACTTGCCTCTCTATACCGGTCTCGCTTCGACCTATACTTCGCTGCGAGATTTCCAGCAAAGCGAAATCTGGTATGAAAAAGCTGCCAAAGAATGGGACGAGATGGATGTCAACGACAGGTTTTTCTATCTCAACAACCGGGGCAACGACTATTATCTTCAGAAAAGATATGCCGAATCTCTGGGGATGTTTGTCCGTCTCGACTCGCTGCTCAGAAAGAATCCCGAACTCGAATGGGAGCGCAACTTCTGCAAAGCCAACATGACCGACATCTATCTGCAGACCGGAAAACCTGAAGAAGCGGCTTCCCTGCTCGACTCGACCCTTTATTATTTCACAGTGGTTCAGCCGAATCCATACGTAATGCTGCATCTCGACACCCAGAAGCTGCGGCTCTATCTGCTTGAAGGAAAGACGGAAGAGGCGCGCAGACTGGTGGCTGAATGGGAGCGTCCCGGTTCGCACGACCGCGCCGAGCAGGCCGGCGAACGGCTCGAAGTGCTCAAGGATTATTACGCCTCGACCGGAAGATGGAAGGAGGCCTACGGAGCTTTGGAAAGTTTCATGGAACATGATGATTCGGTCAGAAACGCCACGCTCAAGCTCAGCATCGAGGAGACGAAAAACCGTTACGAACGCGATTCGAATCTTCAGGCCCTCCGGAAAGAGCTGGAACTGCAGAAAGAATTGAACACGCGCAATTATTTTCTGATCGGAATCGGCGGATTGCTGATATGCGTATTGGTCATCCTTGTCATCATGATCAGAAAGATGGCAGCCCACCGCGAGGAGCGGATGCTTCACCGCATAGTCGACCTGCGTATTAAAAGCACGCGCTCGCGAATCACTCCCCATTTCATCTACAATGCGCTCAATCATCAGATCAATGCCTCCGGAGAGAAGAGACCGGAGAATATGGAAGCGCTCGTCAGACTGTTGAGACATCAGCAGTTTATGGTCGATGAACTCGGAGTCAAGCTTTCCGACGACATAGAATTTGTCAACGATTATGTCGACGTGATGCGCGGCGGCATGAACCGGCAGCTTGACTATAAACTGGAGATTGGTCCGGGCATCGATCCCGACAGCATCACTGTGCCGTCGATGTGCGTGCAGATTTTTGTGGAGAATGCCTTCAAACATGGATTCGCCCATCTGCCCGAACAGAGCATCTGCCTGCTCCGAATCAGTGTAGAAAAGGAGGGTGATTTCATCATGGTCAATGTCTTCAACAATGCTTCTCCCGACTATGCCTGCGACGGAAAATCTTCATGCCAGGGATTCAAGATCATCTACGGCACCCTGGAAATATTGAACAGCCATAAAATCGAACAGATAACAACCGGCATCGAGCCCTGGACCGACAATCCCGAAGGATCCGGCTATCGCGCATGGCTCAGGGTGCCTGTCAACTTCAATTTCGACCATGGAAAGAATTAATGTAAATGCAGTGATAGTCGACGATGACGCTCCTTCGATTGAAGTGCTTGCAAAGGCGCTTGAGGAATATTCATGGGTGACGGTGTCGGCGACTGCCTCGACTTGCGCCGAAGCCCGGCAGGCTGTGGAGGCCACGGATCCCGAACTGCTCTTTCTCGACATCGAGCTCAACGATGAGTCGGCGCTCGGCATTGTGCGCGAGCTGCGGGAAATGTCGGGCGGAAGAATGAAAATCGTGTTCTACACCGCCTACAGCAAATATCTAATGCAGGCCCTGAGGCTTTCGACTTCCTTCTCAAACCGTTCGACCGGGAGGAGCTCGACATCATAATGAACCGCTTCAGGCTTGCAAGATCGGGAGAATGCGACAATATTTATCTTCCCTCCCGGGCCGCAAGCGGCAGCTGCGCAGTCGGCGAACGACATGCACCGATCGCCGTGACCAACATCACCAACGACCGTATAATAGTCACCGCCGACAATATCCTTTTCTTCCGTTACGACACGGAGCGAAAACTCTGGGAGGCGGTGTTCACAAATATGCAGAGATTCATCCTGCGGCGCAACACCACCGCCGACACTCTGCTGAGCTGCAGCTCCCAGTTCGTGCGCACCCATAAAAGCTACATTGTCAACCTTTCATTTGTCGGCATGATTTCCGGCAGCGAATGTCGTCTTATTCCCCCGTTCGACGAATTCAAGGGAATCAAGATCTCGAAAGTCTACCGGCGCTCGCTTCTCGACCGTTTCTACGACATATAGAACTTGCTGAGCCGGCTTTGCAAAGTCTGATTCAGCTTTGCAAAGCGAACTCCTTACTGATTCAGGTTGATAACCTGCGGATTGAGCAGCACACGCGATTTCCGGTAGGCTGTCCCCCTTCTCCCATCACGGCCGCCATGCCGAAGTTTTTAAGGAAGACTGCTTCCGACGTGATCTTGGTCGGCGGCATTTCAGTCACGGTGTTGTTGACGAAATAATTCTTCACCTCGGTGAAGGGTATGTCGACGCCGTTGACCGTAATGTTGCCTGTCTGCACCGGAAGCTTTGAATTGTCGGTGGCATGAAACTGCGTGTCGGCCGGAGCCAAAGGCTGGCTGTCGGTGAAGATGGTGCACGACGCTAAAACGGGCGTCAATATAAGGGAAGCGATAATAGTTTTGATTTCCATAACAAGATGTCTTTTTTTCTGAGGCCAATATATTCCTTAGACGAATGCTGCCGTAAGGGCGACGGAGGCCGCAGTAAACTGCGAGGCTATTGTATAAATATCTCCGGAGGGAGTTTTGTTCATTGCGGAAGTGTCCCGCCACAACAAAAAAGCGTACCTGCACAGGCACGCTTTTTTTGTTCTTCAATGGAATTGTAAGTATTAAGGTTCTATCTCATGATTTGTGTACTATCCGAAAAGTTTAGAAGAAGTAATGTTCACTAACTTTTAACTTAACATTTAACTTAACTTAGCTTTAATTCTTTTTCGATTGCAAAATTAGCGGCTATTTATGCCTTCGCAAAGCACTCAAATACGAATCTAAGCATTTTTTTTCAAAATTTAAGTCAAGTCGTTGATACACAGAACTAAAAATATTGATTCCGATTGAAAGAATAAAAAAACGGTAAAAAGGGATAAAACCGTTGTGATTTGGCCAATATAATGCAAAATATGTTGTAGAGCATTATATTTTGTTTGATTTCTTAAAAATGTAAATTATAGAAAATCAAATAATTGACTTTTTTAATCACGTAAAAAGGTTTGATTTTCTATCTTATTTCCGCAATTGCCTCTTCAAAATGTTCATTTGCCACTGTCGAACGGTTTTTAACCCTGGTTTTATAGGTTGAGACCGTGCTGCTGGAATAATTCAGGAAGGTTGCGATCCGGGCGGTGTCGGTGATTCCGAGTCGGATGAGGGCGAAGATTCTCATTTCGGGAGTGAGGGAATATCCCTGGGTTAGCGAGGGAGCCACGCCGGGATCATCTTTCGGGAAGAGGGCGGCATATTGCTTCACGAAATTCGGGAAGAGGCGGAGGAACATCTTGTCGAATTCGTTGAGCATTTTTTGCTGTTCCTGTTTGATGTCGCTGTCGCTCATATTCTTGAGGAGGTCGTCATATTGATGGGCGAGGAGCTTTTTGCGCACAGTCTTGTAGATGTCGTCGATCTTGAGGATAAATTGCGAATTGGAGAAGAAGAAGTTGGCTATATATTCATCCTTGATCTTGACACTGTCTTTATAGCGTTCAAGGGTTTTCTGCAGCCGGGAGTTGGTTTCCTCGTAGAGTTGATTGGTGCGGGCGAGTTCGGTGTTTGAATTGCGAAGCTCGTTCTGCTGGCGGGCGAGTTCGTCGGAAGAGGCGCGGAGTTTGCGCTTTGCCCTGACGTTGAGACCGACAGTGATTGCGAGAGCCACCATAAGGGCTACCATGATGCTGATGGTGATCCAGAGCGTGCGACGTTCGCTGTCTACGATATTGTATCGGGCTGATTCGATGAGAGGGAGCATGTTGGCGATCTGGGCTTTCCGGTGGGGCGCGTTGAAGAAATTGGCGTCATCAAGAGCCATGTTTATATATCCGGAGGCGCGTTCGAAATCGCCGGCCTGGAACATCCAGTCGGCGAGGGTCTGCATGGCAAAAGTCTCGCGTTTTCCCTCGGTGATGTCCATGATCGAGGCGCGAGTCTTGTAATCGACTGCCACTTCCTTCTGTCCGTCTTCATAATAGAGGTCGGCGAGATACGAAGCGATTTTGGCTTTCTCGTCGTTGTCGATGTCCTTGCGGTCGAGAAGCCGGGAAAAGAGCTTGATCTTCTCCTTGACATTGATCTTGCTGAGCCTCAGGAAGAGCTTGGAATATTGCGATTTGTAGTTGTCGGCCGGGAGGGTGGCGATAACCGAATCGGCGTAGGCGGCACTGAGTTGTGAATTCTTGTCGCCCTCGGAGCCGCGCGTATAATTGTGGATGTCGTTGTAGAGCCTGTTGCAAAGGAAATAGAATTCACCTCTTGCATAGGGAGAGGTGCCGGCGAGGTCGATGTCTTTCACGAGGAGCACGGCGTCGGTGAAGTTTCCCTTAGAGATGAAAGAGAAGAGTCTGTCGCATTCTGCGAGCAGGATGCGGTCGCGGTCGCCGGTGGTCTGGGCCAGTTCGAGCTCGCGGTCGGCGATTGCCGCTGCCGAGTCTCCTTGAAAAGAGCGGTAGCAAACGAATATGTCGTGAAGCAGGGCGCTGCGGCGCTGCGTGTCGGCGGCAGGCACTGAGGCCAGCAACTTCTTGATAGAATCTATTTTGGTCTCGTGGCGCGAATAATATTTGTCGCGCTGTTGGAGCACATTGTCAAGATTGCGCAGCGAAGTCTTGACATCGGCCGATGCGCTGAGCGTGAAGACCGTCGCCAACAATATGGTCAGAGAGGTTAATATGCGGTGCATTTAAGAATTGAAGAATTAAAGCTGCTATAAGTTCTTTTGCAATAACGTCTTAAGAATATATGGTGACGTTATGTCAGGTTCTATTCGGGATAGTTGAGGTTTTCAGGGGCGGGATTGGCGAGCACTTCGTCGAGATATTTCCGGGCCGCTTTCCGGGCCGCTTCGAGATCCATGAAGGAGTAGTTGCCGCAGTCGCGGGGAGTGGCGCCGGGGATATCCCCCTCGAAAGAGGCCACGAATTCCATAGTCTCGCGCATCAGTGGGATGATGTCGGCGCTTTCGAGCTCGCCCTGAAGCAGAAGATAATTACCTGTGCAGCAGCCCATAGGCCCCCAGTAAATCACCTTCGGCGCCCATTGGGGATGATTGCGCAGGAATGTGGCGGCGAGATGTTCCATGGCGTGGAGGGCACGGGGCGTCAATGCTTCCTCGCGGTTGGGAAGGGTCATCCGGATGTCGAAAGTGGTTATCACGTCGCCCGAGGGGGTGACGTCGCGGCGGCTCACGAAGATGCCGCGCTGAAGGCGGGTATGGTCGATGGTGAAACTGGCTATTTTTTTCATATCGGTAGTAAACTTTGCGGTAGTGAACAGTTGAATGTTTTGCTGTTAACTTCTTCTAAAATGAAAAGAGGGGAATAGAGGAGACGCTCAAAATTCGCGCGCTCATCATTGACACACAAAATTATACCATTTCTTCCGGATTTCAAAGTTTTTTTAAAGGTTTCTCAACGCCGACATTCATAATCATCGTATAAATTATATAAGTCTTATGAATCATATAAGTCTTATAATTATCATAAACCTTATCGCTCAGATAATTTTGACATAGTTTCTAAAAGTCGATTCTTTTAATTATCTTTGCCGGAAATTGTTCCGGAAATAAAATTGGTTATGGACGATGATGCTTGCCGCAGAAAGATGGCGGAATATGCCGGTGTAATAGAGGAAAAAGCCGACCATGTGTTTGAAGTGATGGCTCCGAGATGCACTCCCGGCGAGATGGCGAAGCTTCATGAAGCTTTCCAACTGGCTTACGAAGCGCACTCGCATCAGTTTCGCCGTTCGGGCGAACCATATATACTTCATCCCATAGCGGTCGCCACAATCGCTGCAGAAGAATTGTGGCTCGACGCCGCTCCGGTTATCGCCGCATTCCTTCATGATGTGGTTGAAGACACCGACTATACCAACGATGATATTCGCGAGCGTTTCGGCGATGACGTGGCTTTTCTCGTGAGAGTGGTGACGAAAAGCAAAAAGGAGCGGCATGGGCAGGAATCCAAACAGGTGGCCAACTATCGGCAGATGCTCAACTCCGTGCAATATGACATTCGGGCACTTCTTGTCAAACTCGCCGACCGCCTCCACAACATGCGGACCCTATCGTCGATGCGCCCCGATAAGCAAATGAAAATAGCCGGGGAGACCGACTATTTCTATGCTCCGCTCGCCAACCGTCTCGGGCTCTACAACGTCAAGACCGAGCTCGAAAACCTCAGCCTCCGCTTCCGTTGTCCGCATGAATTCGAGGAGATGGAGATGCTCATCGCCCGCGACAAAGAGGCGCAAAAAGAACGCCTCGCCACCTTCTGCCGTGAGATCAAATCGACACTCGCCGTGGCCGGAATCAATGTCGATGTTTATATCGAATATCGCCGACCTTATTCCATCTGGAGAAAGATGCGTAAATATGGCGACGATTTCAACCATCTGAAATACCGACATTTCACTGAAATAGTTTTCGACTGCCCGGATGATGTCTCGGAAAAAGACATGGCTCTGCGCATCTATTCCGTGCTTACCAACCGCTTCAAGGAGAAGCCCGGAGGAATTTCCAACTATATCGACACTCCGAAAGAGAACGGTTATCAGAGTTTTCACATGAAACTTCTGGCCGACTTCGGCCGATGGCAGGAGGTGCACATCTGCAGCCGCAGGATGGTGCGCGACTCGCAGCTCGGTTGTGTGGCCGAGCGAACGGAAGACAACATCCGCCGCTGGATCGACAAGTTCCGCAAGGTGCTGAAAGATATCTCCAACCAGGGCAACGGTCAGAATTTCATAGAAAACGTGGTGTCGGCCTTCTATAATGACGACATCATGACGTTCACTCCGAAAGGAAAAGAGGTGGTTCTCCCGCAAAAAGCCACGGTGCTTGACTTCGCTTATGAGGTGCATTCCGATCTTGGCGAGCATGCCAAGTATGCGCGCATCAATGGTTTCCTCGCCTCGGTGAAAGCTCCGTTGCGCCGCGGCGATGTTGTGGAGATATTTACCGATCCGGCCATCGTGCCGCAGCCCGATTGGCTCGACTCGGTGGTGACTTTCAAGGCCAAACGCGCCATCCATGCCTATCTTTCGAAGATTCCCGCTCCCGACTATCTGCGCTGCCCCGACTGCAATCCGATTCCCGGAGAAGAGGTGGTCGGTTTCCGAAGCCACGACGGCCGGATAATGATGCATAAGCGTGACTGCCCGATAGCTATAAGGCTCGCTTCCCAATATGGCGACAGCATCGTTTCAGTGGAATATGAGCCCGACGGCACTCTCTTCCCCGTGACGATAGAGATTCGCGCCGTCGACCGATTCCATCTTTTTATCGACGTGGTCGATGCGATCACCAACCATCTCAATCTCTCCATGGAGTCTTTCAACACCGAGACCAAAGATTTCATAGTGACGTTGCGCATCTCGTTCTCGGTCCACTCCTTCGACGAACTGCAATCGATTATCCGGCATATATCGGGCATAGAGGGTGTAGACGAAGTGAAGCGCAAATGATTGATTCCTACCGAATAATCTGACAATTATCGATAAACTTCCAAAAAATCGGAACTTCATAAATCAGAACTTAATAAATCAGCACTCCGCATGAAAGAATTCGAAAACAGCATTCCCGACTGGGCATGGGGAATGAATTGCGCCATAACGGTCTGCGACGCAGATTGCCGCATCATCTATATGAACGCTCGCTCGCGCGAGACTTATAAGAAACATGGTGATCTTATCGGATATAATCTTCTCGACTGCCACCCGGAGAGGGCACAGGCAATTATCCGCCGGCTGCTTGCCGAAGGAGGCCAGAACTGCTATACCATCGAAAAGAAGGGCGTGCACAAGATGATCTATCAGTCGGCATGGACTCGCGACGGCAAAGTGGCCGGACTGGTGGAAGTGTCAATAGTGCTTCCCGATGAGTTGCCCCACTATGTGAGGGAATGACCCTTCAGGGGTCAGAGACTGGGATATTTTTCAGCGTAAGCGTCGGAATACATAAATTCGATCTGCTCCGCATAATTGCGGTTCACGATCGGACGGCGCACTTTCATCGTGTTGGTGACTTCTCCGGTCATTATCGAGAAATGGTTGGGGAGCAGCACGATGCGCTTGATTTTTTCAAATTCGGCGATGTCTGTCTGATATTTTGCGATTTCTGAAAGGATGAATTTCACGATTCGCGGATCTTTGCAGAGAGTGTGCGAATCGTCGGAATCGATGCCCATTTCGCCGGCCAAGCGCCGCAGTTGCGAGAGATTGGGCACCACGAGGGCGCCGACATATTTCCGCCGGTCGCCGATCACGGCCACTTCGTCGATATATTTGTTTTCGGCCAGGCGGCTCTCCATCATCTGCGGAGCGATATATTTGCCGTTGGAGGTCTTGAAAAGATCTTTCACGCGCTCGGTCAGTACCAATGCGCCTGTGGGGGTGAAATGCCCGGCGTCGCCGGTGCGGAAATATCCGTCGTCGGTAAAGGCGGCGGCGTTGGCATCGGGATTGTTGTAATATCCGGGAGTGACCGAGCCTCCTTTCACGAGAATCTCGCCGTTTTTGTCTATCTTTACTTTCAGTCCGGGAAGAGGCACTCCGACAGTGCCGATCTCATAGCCGACGGCGGGGAAGCAGCTCACGGTAGCGGTGGTCTCGCTCAGACCGTAGCCTATGATGATGTCGATACCCACAGATTTCATGAATTCGCAGATCTTGTCGCTGAGCGGAGCTCCGGCCGTAGGGAAGAAGTTGGGGTTGGGGATTCCTATGGCCAGACGCAGTCGGCTGAAAAGGCGCTTGTCCCAGAAGCCGTAACGTTTCTCGAGCAGCCAGGGCACCCGCTTCCCGTTGCGGATATAATCGAGGTTGCGGCGACGGCCTGTCTTCAGAGCGCGTCTCACCATAAACTGCTGAAATTTAGACATTGAGGCGATTTTATCTTTTACGCCGGCATATACTTTCTCCCAGAATCGTGGCACAGCGCACATCACGTTGGGATGGACCGCATGGATTGTGTCGGCGATAAGACGCGGATCATAATTGATGGCGATCGGCACTCCGCGGCTGATAAGGAAATAACACCAGGCTTTCTCGAGAATATGGCTCATGGGGAGGAAAGCCATGGATAGGTCTCGGTCGGAGATTGAGGTGAGCATTCTGATGTGGGCCTCGATCTGAGTGTCGTAATTGGCGTGGGAAATCACCACACCCTTTGATTCCCCGGTGGTGCCCGAGGTGTAGATCAGCGTGGCCATGTCGTCGGGGAGACCTCGCTCCGAACGAGCTTTGACCTCGGCGTCGATGTCGGCTCCGACCTCCATGCCGAGTCTCACGAAATCGTCCCAGAAGATGGAAACCGTGTCGTCGGCCTCAAGCTCGAGACCTTCGTTCTTGAAGATAATGATTTTCTCCACTTTCCCATGGCGTTTCCAATAGTTGTAGGCGAGCGGATACTGATGCTTGTCGCCCACAAAAATCACGCGGGCGCCGCCGTCGCTGACAATAAAATCAAACTGATTCTGCACGCTGCTCGAATATATCGGAATCACTGCCATACGGTTGCGGAAGGCGCCGAACTCTGTGATGAGTATCTGGGGCGTATTGGGCGAACAGATGGCGATCTTGTCTTTCTCGATAAGGCCGAGCGAGGCGAGGGCGTTGGCGGCCACTCTGACCTGCACAGCAAATTCATTCCAGGAAGTCGACAGCCATTCGCCGTCTTTGCGCCAACAGAAGCGGTAGGCTTCGCGGTCTCCGAATTTTTCTGCCTGCCGGGATATTATTTCAACTAAACGGTTTGCCATAAGCTTGGTGTGCTTTTCAAGCGCCTCGGTAAGCTCGAGGGAGATTGAGGCGCTTTATAAACTAACGTGAGGATTGAGGGGAATGTTTTATTCTCCGAAGTCGTTGATGGGGAATGAACGGCGGAGGGTGAAGATCAGGCCGCGGCGGTCGGAAGCAAGAGCCCGGAGCGCAGGAATCGCCCCTTTGGCAGGACGCCTGATGAAGGGGCGGAAAAAGATATTGGCCAGAGGGTCATACCATCGGTGCATCGAAATCATGTCGGAATCGACCACGCCGGGGTCGGCGCAATTTACATTGACGCCTTCGCGGGCCGCCACCGGGGCGAACTCGGCGGCGAAGCGGGTGATAAGCTTTTTGGAGAGGGCGTAAGTCTTCAGCTGGCCGAATGTTTCGGCGCTGACCGAAGTGGGAAGATTGTGGCGGCGTCCGGCAAGACGCGTCAGCGAGGTGGTGAAGACCATTCCGCCCCCTTGCGCCACTTGCGGAAGCAACAGCAGATTGAAGAGCCGGGTGTTGAAGAAATTGACATTGAGAGTCGTTTCAGGGCCGTCGGGGCTGAGGGTGAAATCGCGCATCATCACTCCGGCATTGTTTATCACTCCGGCAAGCTGCCGGCCGTGGAGGGCGTTGACGGCTTCCATCACCGAACGCGAGTCGTTGAGGTCGAGGTGCAGAAATTCCACATTTGCCTCCGGATTGCGCTTTTTGAGCATGTCGGCAAGGGTGCGGAATTTCTCTTCCGACCTCACGGCGAGAATCACCTTGACGCCTTCGTCGGCGAGGCGCCGGGTGATCGCCGTGCCGATAGCGCCCGTGGCGCCGGTCACGATCACCGGCAAACCTTCCGGAAGCCGGCCGAGGTCATATTCGGTCGTGCTGCTCATGGGCGGGTGATGTTTTTGTCGAGCATGCGGTGTTTAACCATCATTCTCAGCGGCGTCGGGGTGATGCCGATGAAGAAGATGGCCAGACGGTTGATGAAGCCGTTGATATATTGCTTGTGGCCGCCGAGCATTTTGTCGACTGCTTTGCGGGTGAACCTTTCGGGGGTCTGCACGGCATGAATCCTCACCGCAAGCTTCATTAGGTTGTCGGGGAGACCGAAGAGGGAGGTGGCTATACCTCCGGGACAGGCCACGGTGCAGGACACTCCCGAATCGCGGAGTTCGTAATGGATGGCGCGCGAGAAAACGCGGATATAAGCCTTTGTGGCAGAATACATCGCAATTCCCGGCATAGGCATCCAGCATGACATCGACGACATGTTGAGGATGCGTCCGGAGCCGCGCTTCATGAAGCGGATGGCGAATTCGCGGGTGAGCGAAGTGACTGCCCTGACATGAAGGTCGATGAAGCAGTCGATCTTCCGTTCAGGTGTTTCGGTGACGGGCCGGAAGGAGAATATGCCGGCGTCGTTGATGAGATAGTCGGGGGTGATGTTTTCGGAGTCGGTGAATCCGAGAATCTGCGAGGCGCAGTCGGAGGCCGTGAGATCACAATAGAAAGGGATGGCCTTGACGCCGAATTCACCGGAGATTTCGGCTGCGCATTTTTCAAGAGCTTCCCGCTCGTTGCTGACCATCATGAGGTTGCAGCCTCTCGATGCGAGATCGCGGCAGAAGCAGAGGCCGATGCCGCTGCTCGCGCCGGTCACAACCGCTGTTTTTCCCCTCGGATCATCTTTCATCTTGAAGCCCTTTCCTTGATTTTTTCAATCTCTTTTAAAATTTTCGGCGGAAGGTTGTCGCAATGCTTGTGGCAGGCCATCTCGCGGGAATACATTCTGGCGATACAATAGTTCACATGGTCACAGCCGCAGCAGTGGTTTCCTTCTGAGTCGCGCATTTTGTTGACGAAATCGGGTTCGGTGAGCAGCGCGCGACCCATCTGGATGAAATCGAAACCTTCGTCGTCGAGCACCTTGTCGGCCCCTTCGCGGTCTACAACTCCTCCGACATATACGAGCGTTCCGGGGATTTCCTCGCGGAAACGGCGGGCGTCTTCAAGGAAATAAAGGGGGCGGAAAGGTTCTGACGGAATCATGATGCGCCCGAACCAGCGCACGCCATATTTCAGCCAGAGCTGCTTCATATAATAGGTCATCGAGTAGATGGGCATCTCGCCGCGCATCACATACATCGGAGCCTTGCTCACGAACCCTCCCGAAAGCACGAGGGCGTGGGCACCGAGTTGATGAAGCTCCTTGGCCACTGTGACGCAATCGTCGATTTCGAGTCCCCCCTTGAAGCCGTCGCGCATGTTGGTCTTTACGAGGACACCCATGTCTGATCCTGCGGCCTTCATCACTTCATCCATACACATCCGCATGAAGGTCATCCGGTTGTCGAGCGAGCCCCCGAAGCGGTCGCGGCGGCGGTTGGTATAGGGCGAGAGGAACTGGGAGATGAGGTAACCATGGCCGGCATGGACCTCGACGCAGTCGAATCCGGCGTCGCGGGCGGTGCGCACGGCGTCGCCGAAGTTACGGGCGATCTCTTTGAGTTCATCTTCGCGCAGCCCCCTGACGAAAGTAGGGGAATATAAATTGAATCCGGTCGAGGCGCCGACGGGCGTGCCTCCGGCTGTGGAACGGTGGGTCATATTGCCGCAGTGTCCGATCTGGATGGAGGCTTTGGCCCCCCGGGCATGGATGCCGTCGGTGATTTCCCGCAGGTCGGGCACTATTTCGGGCCGGAGCCAGAGTTGCGTGTCGAAAGAGAGCGCCGAGCGACAGATGCCGGCATAGGCGAGGGTGGTCATCCCCACGCCCCCTTCGGCCACGCTCCAGTGATAATCGCGAAGCATTTGCGTGGGGCCATTGTCTTTGCCCATGCCTTCGAACGCCGCGCTGCGGATCGTGCGGTTGCGCAGTTCGACCGGTCCTATCTTGGAGGGAGTGAATAGTTTCATGATCTCAATATATATAAGGAATCATATAGCGACGGTGAAGAGAGGTGTATTCGCTGCCGAATTCCTTTTCATAACGACGATGGAGTTTTACTGCTCGCGGGGCGAGGTTGGCGAATGTCCAGATGGCGAACATTGCTCCTCCGGCCGACCATGTCAGAATCGCATATCCGGTCCATTCGGTGAATTCTCCGAAATAATTGGCCGACGTGACATAACGGAACATTCCGCCGCGCGGTATGTAGTGGCTTGTGTCGCCGGGACGGCGCAGATGGCGGATGATATAGTCAGACTGGAGATTGATAGCCATTCCGGCGAAGAAAATCAGGACGCCGATGATAAACTGCGGCGTCAGCAGCCATTCCGGAGTGTAATAACCCTCGGGAGCCACGTAAAAGAGCCAGCCACCGATCATATAGCAGTTGATCAGATTGAATACCACTCCCATCAGGATGATGGAGAGCGGCATGTGCCCTTTACCTCTGATCAGCAGCGGAAAAATGAACGAGCGCTGGAAATAATGGAGGAGGAAAAGCGAGGCCATGACCGCCGGCGCAGCGTCGGTTCGCCGGGAAGAGAGAAGCCAGAAAAGAAGCATGGCCACAAACGACGGAGCTTCCATGAGAACCCAGCCGATGCGATTGGAAAGGGCCGGGCCCCAGGCGCGGGTGTACATGATTCCGTAGCCCGCAGTGATGCGCTGCAAGGCAAAAAACACAATCACGGCCATTATTCCCATGGCGATGATGATCCCGTAATAGAAGTCCGGTTGGAATATTAACATGTGGCAAAGATAGCAAAAAATGTTCTAAAAGGAAAAATTTTCGCCCAATTGGGTGAAAATTTTTCTTATCTGTCAGGCTTTCCCTAATTGAAAGGGAGAATTTAAAGCTTGTGTCAGCGGGTCACGATGATTTCAATCTCTTCGGATTGCTCTGAAAGATCGATAATCTTGTAGATGCCCGAAGGAACTTTGCGGCCGTCATTGTCGAGGAGATTCCAATGGGTCATGCTGTCTTTGGCGCCGGGGAGCGATGCCACCGTTTTCCCGTTGCTGTCGGTCACGATGAGCGACGAAGTCGGGGCCACGTTGTAGATCGCCACTGTTCCGGAGAAATCGTGGGTGACGATTTCAGGCACGGCGGTGAGGCGCGCTGTGGTGATTGGATCTGCCTCGGGAGTATATCCGGGATCGACTTCAGCCATACCATAGGCGGTCGACATGAAGAGGGTCTTGGTGTCGGGATTCCATTCCACAGCATAAACATTGTCGGAGGGAATCGGCGAGTTTTCCATATTGTAGTGGGCGATCACTTTCGAGCGGTCGGCGGAAATTCCGAAGACTCCCTGGTTTTGGGTGGCTATCCAGAGGCGGCCATATTCGTCGAAGCGGACCAGATTGACCGGGCTTGCTCCGATCACGTCGTTTTCAACTTCTCCGGCGCGGATCTTGAACGAACGGCCAACAATAGTATTGGAGTTGATGGGATCGGAGGGCTTGAAAACATAGAGGCCGTATTTATGGGCAACGTATATTTCGCCTGTTTTGGGATCTTCAGCCATATCGCACACTTGATAAGGGAATGCGAGGCATCCTCCGTCGAGCATGAAATTGCTGCCGACCGACATAGTGTCGTCGGAAGTATCTTCTGGAGTCCCGTTGTGGTCGTAAATCGCCAGGACTCTCGGACCTCCGGACATATAGATCACTATCTTGTTTTTGTTATCGGGATGATGAAGTGTGAGGGCCACGCTGTTCTGGCTGTATGGATTGGCAAAATTGAGCTTGATTTCTCCGAATCCTTTGGAAAGGTCGGCCTGCCCCTTTTCAAGTGCGTCGCGGCGGCTATCTACTGTCCAATATCTCAGCCTTAGATAGTTATTGTCGGGGAATGAAGGAGAATGTGCGTGATCTGAGATAAACCAGTAGTTATTGTCATCGTCAAATCCTGCTGGCGTAATGGCGCAGTAAGTAGCCCATGAGGATTTAGGAAAAGTAACAACTTGGCCCGGAAGATTGGCACAACCTGCGCCTTGCGCCACATAGCGAAGTGCAGTTGCTCTCGGATTTGCAATGTTGAATGCTACGACGCCGTTCCACATAGATCCCATAATCATATAGTCGGGGAAAGCCGGGTCAATCATTGGCGCGCGGGGGCCACACAGAGGATAAACGAATTTATTCTTCTTAAATTCTGTGTCAAGTTCTGTGCTCTCCTCTGTAAACAGCGGCTTGTTTTTATCATAACTGGGAGTGTAATTTTCCCATTTTCCGTTTTTGTATGCGCTAAGGAGCAGGGGGTCGTAGGTGCTACTCGTACCCATGTTGAAATATGTCCCTTTGTCAGTGACAATCATGCCATATCGAGGATCATAGAGCAGATTGGCATATTCGTAGGCGGTGGGGCCGTCGTAGGTGTAATCTCCGATGTGGCGCCAGCTTACGGTGTCGTCTTCCCCGCTGCCGGAGAAATATCTGAAATTTCCGGGCTGGAAGAAATCCCAAACCTTCTCGAAATCCCAACTTCCGAACACAGTCGAGCTGTTGGACGCCGATTTCCGCTTTGCATATTTCAGCGAGCCGTCTTCATTGGGCGTGGTGTAGATCTGGTAGACATATTTCTTTGAGAAAAGGAGATATCCGTCTCTGTTCGGAACCATGTTGTTTTCCGTTTTTGAGGTCACCTCCGTGTCTTTAGAAAGCAAGAAGAAGGAGTTGGTGTCGACTATGTCGGCGGCCTGGCTCCAGGTCCCGTCCTGGCAGCGTGCGCGCCAGATGGCCGCTCCCTGGGTGTTGCCGTTTTTTCCGATATATATGAATGAGTTGTCGTTGAGTGGCACTACCGAGAGAGGCGCGTTGGCGGCGCCGAAGCCGAGGTCGGTGAGGTCGGCCATGGTGGAGGGAGCGCCGGAGGCTTCATAGAAGCTGCCGTTGATGGAGGCGATCACTTTCTCCCCCATGCGGAAGATATTGCTCACCGGCTGCCCGAGCGTGGCATGCTTCTTCACGGTGCGCGTGGCTCCGTCGATCAGAAGGTAGCCGGACTCCGTGCCGATCCAGATGTCGCTGTCGGTGAGGTCGAAATTGATGCTTGTGATATTGTTGGCGTTGGGAAGGGTGTTCGCTGTCAGATTGTCGATATATGTCACCGAGCCGTCGCTGTTCATGATGTCGAGGCCATTGTCGACATATTGCACAACCATCTGCCCGGTGCGCGGGTTGAGGTCGGCATATTTCATCCGGCTGCTGTGGAAATCGACGCTCTGGCGCAGATCCATAAACCCTTTTTCCGGGGCATTCTTGTCAAACCAGAGCAATCCTCCCGAGGGATTCACGTAAAGGTTGGTGTAATCTTTGAGGGCAAGATGCTGATGGATAAAGACGTAGGTCTTGTCGGCCGTGTCCATTATCCGGCGGGGATTGCGGAAAAATGCCGTGTGGTATTTCCAGTTGGGATAGTTTCCGAACTGCTGGACTTCCGGATCGGCCGCATAAGTCTGCGCTGCGCAGAGCAGCGTGGCGCAGGCCACAAGCGTTTTGATTGTTCTATAGAATTGCATGCTGTTGTCAGGTTTGCGTAAGAAATCGCTATCTTTTATAACGTTGAGGGCGGTATGTTATTGTATTGTTGCTGGTTCGGCGTTTTTTTCGCTAAATTGGAGGCGCGTATGAGGAATATTTAGTAATTTTGCATCATGATTACATCCGAACAGCTTAAAGAGGCCGAGGCACGCACCGAAGCCCTTAAACGTTATCTCGATATAGATTCTAAAAAGATAGAAGTAGAGGAAGAGGAGCTGCGCACGCATGTTGCCGATTTCTGGGACGACCGCGAGAAAGCGGAGGCCCAGATGCGCAAGATCAAGGGGCTTCATTTCTGGATCGATTCCTACACGGCTCTCGAGAAGCAGGTGGAGGAACTCCAGCTCGCTATGGACTTCCTGAAGGAGGGACTGGTGACCGAAGATGACATCGACTCCCAGTATGCCGAAGTGGAGAAGGAGCTGGAGAAGCTGGAGCTTCGCAACATGCTCCGCCGCGAGGAAGACAAGCTCGGGGTCGTGCTGAAGATCAATTCCGGCGCCGGAGGCACGGAGAGCCAGGACTGGGCCTCGATGCTCATGCGCCTCTATCTGCGATATGCCGAGCGCCATGGCTACAAGACCTCCATCGCCCAGCTTCTCGACGGTGACGAGGCCGGCATCAAGTCGGTGACGATCAATATTGAAGGTGATTATGCCTACGGTTTCCTGAAGAGCGAGAACGGCGTGCACCGTCTGGTGCGCGTTTCTCCCTATAACGCCCAGGGAAAGCGCATGACATCTTTCGCATCGGTGTTTGTCACCCCACTTGTCGATGACACGATCGAGGTCAATGTGGAGACGGCGCGGATCAGCTGGGATACTTTCCGAAGCGGCGGCGCCGGCGGCCAGAACGTCAACAAGGTGGAATCAGGAGTGCGCCTGCGCTATCAGTATAAGGATCCCTACACAGGCGAGGAGGAGGAGATCCTCATCGAGAACACCGAGACCCGCGACCAGCCGAAAAATAAGGAAAACGCCATGCGTCAGCTGCGGTCGATCCTCTACGACAAGGAGCTGCAGCACCGCCTCGAGGAGCAGGCCAAGGTCGAGGCCGGAAAGAAGAAAATCGAGTGGGGAAGCCAGATCAGGAGCTATGTCTTCGACGACCGCCGCGTGAAAGACCACCGCACTAACTATCAGACCTCCGACGTCAACGGAGTGATGGATGGCGAGATCGACGAGTTTATCAAGGCTTATCTCATGGAGTTCGCAGGCACCGACAATAATTGACGACAATAGTCGATCGGTATAACATAAAACTATCGGGCGGGAAAGGTTGACCTTTTCCGCCCGATAGTTTTTCTGTCATGCCGGAGGTTCCGGTTATTTTTTCTTCTTTTTGGATCTTTTCGAGAAAGTATTCTTGCCCGATTTCTTTTTGCCCGATTTCGAGGTGGAAGTCGAAGTTTTCGTTGTCGATGATCCGGTCGTGGAAACGGAAGAGGATCCTTCTGCCGGACGGGTGTAGCCGTCTTTCTTGCAGCGTTTTTCGATATGTTTGATTCTCGATTGGGTGTCGGGATGGTCGCTGAACATGTTGGCGAGTCCGCCGCTCATCTGCGCTCCCGACCCGGCCTCAAGCTGCTCGAAAGCTTCGGCCATCGCCCATGGATTGCGTCCGTGGGCCACAAGGAAGTCATAGCCGTAATCGTCGGCCTCGCTCTCTTGCTTGCGCGAATATTTGGCGCTGATCAGCGCTTCCCCGATCTGGCCGAGCTGAGAGTCGGTGAGCGCAGCTATGGTGGTGCTCGTCGATGCGAGCACATCTTTAAGTGCGCCGGTCTCGAGCTGCTTTTTCAGCGCGTTGCGCGAATGATGGAGCGCAACGTGGCCGATCTCATGGCCGATCACGCCGAGAAGCTCGTCGTCGTCCATCTTGTCCATCAGCGCCGAAAAGACCCTTACGCTTCCGTCGGGGCAGGCAAAGGCATTCATCTCTTTTACTTTGTAGACCTTGAAGTTGAGCGGGATGCCATCGACCGAATTGATGCCGTTCACCACTTTTTTCAGCCGTATCGTGTAAGGATCGGAAGGGCCTGCCACGGTGTTCTGCTTGTCCATCTGGGCGACTGAGGCCGCCACCATCTCGGCCACTTGCTCGTTGGAGAGCGTGAGGGCCTGGATCCCTTTGATGCCGGCGTTGAGCAGGCGTCCCCAGTCGAGCTGGGCCGATGCAGTGTTGACTCCGCCGGCCATAAGGAGGATGGCTATGAGGAGTCTGCAAATTTTTTCTTTCATCTGTAATGTATCTATCGTTATGCCGTGTCGGGAGATTCCGGCTGTCCGCATCGCGGACACTGCAAAGTTAACAATTCTTATCCTAAAAACAAAGATAGCAAATTCATATCCCGGAGTCACTTTAAAAGTACAACCGTCCGCGATAGCGTATTGAATCCTGCCTGTAAAGTTCCACTTTGTCCATAATCCAAT
>SAMEA3663118__coassemble_206_pt1 | contig 22256 bp, 25 predicted proteins | sample SAMEA3663118__metabat2_high_PE_005 | metagenome-assembled genome bin SAMEA3663118 (sample SAMEA3663118) | pig gut metagenome | biome: pig gut; feature: pig-associated habitat; material: faeces | place: Denmark | collected 2012 | reverse complement strand
CGGCCGCCGTAGAGTGGATTGAGATAGGCGAGAATTTCCCGCAGTTTGGGGTCGGAAACGTAGCGGGCGATCAATTGGTCGGCCGGCATTGAGAAATCTTCCGAATGCGGAGGCTCCGGCTGAACTCCCTCCCTCAGATAGAAGAGGGGCATTTCCTCGGTGAGCTCCATGAGCTTGCCGACATATTCTTTTATCCCCTGCGACTCGTCGGGGAAATATTCCGACATCTTTGCGATGAAGGCTTCGCGGCCGGAGGGAATCCGGTAAACATCGCCGCTCTTCTCATACCGGATCTCGTCCATGCATTCCGGGTCGACATGCTGAATGTCGAGACGGTCGATGATGCCGAGATAGCGGCAGATTTTCAGAAGGTTGCCTCCCTCTTCGAAACCACCCATCACGTGCATTCCCGTCTCGTAGAGTTTCCCCTCCCTCCTGAAGCACTGCAGGCCGCCGCCGATGATCATGTTTTTCTCAAGCACGGTGACTTTGACGCCGTTGCGGGCGAGGAAGGCGCCGGTGAAGAGTCCGCCGATGCCGCCGCCTGCGATCACGACGCTAAGCTCTTTGGAAAGGTTGCCGTTGCTGCTCATGATTTCAGGGGGATGCGTATTGTTTCGTCGGTTACGCCTGTGTCGGCGTCGCTGCCGATTCCGTCAAGGATTATGGTGAGGTCGCAATCTTCCGCTCCGGCGGCGAAATCGCTGTCGGACACGGCGTGGATATAATGCAGGTTCGCGGGAAGTCCGGCTGTCGCTACAGCCGTATCATAATCGCGCCGGTTGCTTTCGAAGGCATAGACCGGGGTCGATCGGTTGGCAAGCGCATAGAGCAGGGCGAACGTCCCTATTCCGCTGTTGATGATCCTTACCCCCTTGTGTGTGCTTCCGGAGCTGATGATATTTGAATATTTTCCCGACTCTCGGAGTATTTTCTTGCAGCGGGTCATGGTTTTCCAGCCTCGATAGGCATATTTATACTTCACGAGGGGACGGAAATATCTGTCGGTCTCCTTCTCGGCGGCGAGGCGGTCATATTCCGCGCGGATCATTTTCCTGAAGAGGGAGGCCTCCTGACGCAAGGGGAGGTCGCTGTGGGAGCCGGCCGCCACCCTCGGCATAATAGAGAGCGTTATCTCGCCGCTGCGCAACATATCGTCGTGTTTCGGAAGGAAATGTCCGAGGCCGTGGAGAGTCATGGGGATGATGTCGAGGTCAAGTTCGCGGGCGAGATAGAAGGCTCCCTGATGGAAGCGGAGTATCGAGCAGTCGGCCGAACGGGTCCCCTCCGGAAAAACTACGATTGAATAGCCTCTCTCCTTCAGGTTGCGGAGCTTTGGCAAAAGAGCCTCGAAGCCTGCCGAGACGGGGAGAAACTCAGCCTTGTGGATCACGTTGCGGTAAACGGGGTTGTTCCATACCCGGTCGTTGGTGAGGAAAACCATCTTCGGGGTTACCGACATGAGCATCGGAAGGTCGAGCGGCGACTGGTGGTTGCAGATGATAAGCGCAGGCTTCTCAAAATTCTCCTTGCCGGGATTCGATGTCACCGCCTTGCAGCCGGGAAAGTTGAAAATCAGGAATTTGAAACTCTCCTGCATCATTTTGTGGAAACGGATGCGTTTCTTTTCAGTGGTTTTCCCGATGCCGAAATAGAGGGAGGCGAAGGGGGAGAAAACGAACATCGAGAGTCCCCCGAAATATGAGAAGCCGTAGAAAGAGCGTATGATGCGGCTTAGGGTCACAGCCGCGTCGCGCCGCTTGCCCTTCTTATGGGTGAACGGGTGGAAATCTCCGGCGAAAAATCTTTTCTGCGAGAATCCGGTGACGAGCCGTGCCGGCCAGCCGTAAAGAATCGCGGCAACGCAAAGATTCGTGTTGAGGATGCTGATGCGTGTGAAATCGAGCGCGGGGCGGAAATGCGACACGCGTTCCGATTGTGGCGGATAATACACCCTGATCGGTATGGGAATGATTTCCACACCCTTCCAGGCTGCGAACACCAGCAGTTCGAGTTCAGCCTCATATCGGCTCGTGAGCATCGAGAGCCCCGCGAGGCGCCGCAGCGGATAGGCGCGGTAACCGGTCTGGGTGTCTTTAAGATTACGGCCGGTCTGGACGCAAAACCAGAAATTGGAAAACTTGTTGGCGAAAGAGCTCTTCCCGTTGATGTCGACGCGGCTCAGGTCGCGCTGGCCGATGATGAGCGCCCCGTAGTTTTCCGCTATCGTCTTGACAAAGAGCGGCATATCCTGCGGGTAATGTTGCCCGTCGGAATCGAGCGTCACGGCATATTCATAGCCGGTTTCGATCGCCTTGCGGAAACCGGCCTTCAGTGCGTGGCCTTTTCCGCGGTTGTCGGGGTAGGAGACTTTTATGATGCGGTCGCCGAAACTGTCGAGAATCTCTTCGGTGGAATCTGTGCTCCCGTCGTTGACCACGATCACATCTTCCGAATATTCGAGCACATCGGTGAGCACACGACGCAGAGTGCCGGCATTGTTGAATGTCGGTATCAGAACGCACATCTTCAGTCGGCGTTCCGTCGCAATCAGATCCTGCTTTTCCGCGTCGCTCATCTCTATTCAATTAGTAATTATTAATTAGTAATTAGTAATTAGCAATTAGCAATTACCTAAAACCTAAAGCCTACTATACTTCAACGAAAGTTTGGTGAATACCTTATCGGCAGAGGTGATTATAGCGCTGACTTTAACACTTTCGCCATCGTCGGCAAACTCCGTTTTCTTAAATGTGCAGTCGATCTCACGGGTTTCCCCGGGATTGATCACGGCCAGATATTTGGCGTTGATCACAGATTTCAGCTCATATTCTCCGGGAAACAATTCGGCGAGAAGTTCGGAGACAATCTGAATGATGCAGACTCCGGGAGTGACCGGAAGCTCCGGGAAATGTGCCCGGTAGATCACGCAGTCGGGAATCAGCCGGAGGCGGAAGGATTTCCCGGCCTCGTCGGCCGATATTATGCTGTATAAGTTATTCTTCAGTTCCATTTTTACTCGGTTTCCGGTTCGATCGCAATCACTTTCACCTCATCGACCAACGGTTTGACAATAAAACTCTATTCTTTCCGGCTCTTCAATGATGTTTTCCTCCTCTTCCGCCGGTTCTTCGGCCGGCAGGGGGGAGAATGTGTATTTGATATGGCGCTTGACGTTGGTTATCGTCAGCGAATCGGCGGAAAGCGTCAGATCATAATCCTTAGCTTTGGCGCCCGGAAGAGAGTATAAAACCTGAATGCAGCATTTGAGGTCATTGCGGAGCTGGCGCTTGATATACCATTTGTCGAGAAAACTCACCACCCGGAGCAGTTTGAGTTTACGGTTCTGCTTGTTGTAGGTGAAGTCGATGGCCGAAATGCCGAATTCGTTGACGATGCTTGCGGTGATGGCGTCGGCGCTTTCGGCGGCGATCATTATTCCCGACACGCCCGCTTTCTGAGTCTCCATCAGAAACGCATAACGCCGAAGTCTCTCTTGCCCCGAATCGCCGGTCTCCGCACCTTGCGCCCCGAAGGTCACAAACAGCAGCATACTACTTAGGAATAGCAAAAAGGTTTTCATTGACAGCGCCGTTGATGGTGATGTTTCTTAACTTTATATTGGTCTTGTCGTTGTTTTTCTCATAGATATTTATCTCCGAGATCATCAGGTCGGATTTCTTGAAGACGAGCATTATCTTGGAAAACATCTTCTTCATCTCCCGTTTCTTCGGCACGAGCGTCACCTGCCAGCAGGAGGAGGCGTCGGCGAGGCCGATGGTGAAATCGGCAGAGTTGGAGAGCGCAGTTCCGGTCACGGTGCTCATCATGATGCGGGCCACCTCCTTGAAGAGCTTGTTGGTCTTGGTGTCGATCACATCCTTGCGCGACTTGTTGGCCACATAGACCTTCGCACCGTTGAACACGAAGAGATATTTATAGGGCGACACATATTCCCAGCGCAGCTTGTTGGTGCGTTTGTAATACATCTTTCCGCTCGACACCATCCTGTCGTTGAGCAGCGACAGGGTCTTGGTCTGCGTGAAGTCGCAGATCATCGAGCTTATGGAAGAGACGCTCTTGTTGATTTTTGCGATCACGCTCTGCCTCTGCGCGGCGGTCATGGCGGCGTCGGCCGCGGTAACCGTGCAGATCAGGAGCATCAGTATGGTGAGTAACTTTTTCATTTCATGTAGTTTTTATTTGGCCACGATCACGCAGCCGAGCATTATCAGGGCGACACCGAGCCATCTGTTCCAGGCTACGCTTTCGTGAAGGAAGATAACGGCGAAAACCATTGCGAACACATAGCTGAGGCTCGCCATCGGATAGGCCATGTTGAGGGGAAAATGTTTCAGGATATACATCCAGAGGAGCGAGGCACCGCCGAAAAGCAGTCCGCAGACAAGAAACCACCAGTTGGTGAGCAGGTCGCCCCAGAACCTGGCGGTCCAGGAAAAGGCCGGCATTCTCGCAAGCGCGAGTTTGAGAGTGAGCTGGCCGAAAGCGAGCATCACGCACTGTATCACTGAGAGTCCGATCAACTGCCACATATCTTTTTGATTTTTTTCGGTAGGTTTCGTTTATTCCGTGGTTTTTTATCTTCCTGCAGTCACACTTTCCCGAGTCTTATAAGCGACCATTCCGTCATGTCGGAATGGCTGAGGATCGTTATCCTTTCGGGAGAGCCGGTGAAATTCCGGCCGTTGCGCCATGACATCTGCTCCGGGATCTTACCATGTTCCAGAATCCGGGCTCCGGCGTAGAATGCGAGGGCCGACGAGGAGTAATTGTCGCCGAAGATCCTCTTGTAGGATAGCGCGCGGGGAGCAAACGGCAATATGTCGAGCAGGTCGATATAGGGACGGTCGTTGAGCTCGTTGCCGTTGACCCCGAGAAGCAGCAGGGAGTCGGCGGTCCGGTCGAGCGCCGCTGTTAGGGCCTCGGGTTCCGGACGGTGGAACAGTCTGACCTCCTCGATTTCGCAGATGTTGCGATAGGAGGGGGTTGACGTTAGCACGGCTGCAACCGAGGCTTCGGAAACGAAGGCATATTCGGGGCGGGTGCTCTTCATGATGCGCCTCATCAGCGGGGTGACTTCGTCGTGGCTTCCGACTAAGGCGTTGCCTGCCGTTCCCGCTTTTATCTGCAGCCGGGCGTCGAGCAGGGCGCTTTCGAACGATATCCCCTTGTGGGAATAGGTGGTGTTGTATCCGTGGCACTTCAGCAGGATCGAGATCAGAGAGCTGATGGTGTTGTGGGTCGACTGCATGAAGAGGGTCGGCTTGAGGCAGCTTTCCCCATATCTGGCCATGTCGGCGAGAAATTTCTCGGAATTCTCCATGCATCCCATCCCGGTGCCGGTGACGATGGCGTCGGGAACGGCTATTTCTGCTTCGCGGAGGGCGGCGAGAGAAGTGCATACGGCCCTGCGGAGCACCTTGCTCATCCTTCGTGCCTCGGCCGGAGAGATAAGTCCCTTGACGTCGGGTTCTATCGCCCGGGCATAATCGCCGGGGTAGACCTGCGGCGTGTCGAACCATTCGTCGGAGAATGGTTTCTGGCACGACACCTGTGCCAGCGAATCTACAAAACAACGGTTAGCCATGCTTCTGATATTTTGAGAAAATCAGCGACGAATCGTTTCCTCCGAATCCGAAGGAATTGTCGACGATGTGGGTGAGATCCGTTCCCGTTTTCGTGTCTGTTACCGGCGCAGCTCCCTCTTTAATCGGATTCTGCCAGCCGAGGTTTGCGGGAATAAAGCCCCGGCGCAGGGCGAGAAGGGAGATCACCGCTTCAATCGAGCCTGAGGCGCTGGTGGTGTGTCCGGTGAACGCCTTGGTCGAGGAGAAGGGGGGGAGCGCTTCGCCCCAGATGCGGCTCATGGCGGTGAGTTCGGTCTCGTCGTTGTTGGGCGTTCCGGTGCCGTGGGCGTTGACATAGCTGATCTCGGCCGGTTGGAGACCGGCCATTTCCAGAGCCTTGCGCATGGCGAGATAAGCTCCCTCGCCATCGGCCGACGAGGCGGTCTGGTGGAAAGCGTCGCAGGCGTTGCCGTAGCCGCTCAGTTGACCGAGTATTCCTGCTCCTCTCTCTGTGGCCGACTTCTCGCTCTCAAGCACAATGTAAGCCGCTCCTTCACCGAGATTTATGCCGTTGCGGTCTCTGTCGAATGGACGGCACTGTCCGCGGTCGAGGATCATCAGGGAATTGAAGCCGTTGAGGTGGAATCTCGTCAGGGCTTCCGACCCGCCGGCCACCACGATGTCGGCGATTCCGGCCTTTATCATGTTGGCGCCCGTTATTATGGCGTTGGCCGCCGAAGAGCAGGCTGTGGAGGTGGTGGTCACCATGGCGAACGGCCCGGTGTGGGCGGCGATCAGTTCGGTGGAATCTCCGCAGTCGTTATCCTTGAGCGCGAGGAGCTTGCCCGCTTCCCCATTGGAATCGAACACCTCCTTGAAATGCCGCTCGGTGCGGTCCATGCCGCCTACGGTCGTTCCGCTGATAAAAGCGGCGCGTGCCATCTCCTTATCCGTCAGACCGGCCGATTTCACCGCCTCGCGGGCGGCTATGATCCCCATCAGCACGGTGCGCAGTGAGTCGGCCGGAGAGCTGACTTCAGCCATCCGGGCCATCTCGGCGTTCGAGAGATGAACCTCACCGACGGGAAATTCGGCGTGCTCCGTCGCGGTGTGCGCGACTTTGCCGATGCCGCTTTTCCCGGCGAGCAGCGACTCAAGGGTGGCGTCGACCCCGACTCCGATCGCCGATATTATTCCGGAGCCCGTCACCAACACTCTTCCGGCCATTGATCTATACCTTTATTTCTTGCGGTTTTTGCTGACATAGTCGGCGATTGTGGCAACCGACCGGAATATCTCTTTCCCTTCGGCGGGATTCGACAGCTTGATGCCGTATTCGCGCTCCATGAGAACTATAAGTTCGAGAGCGTCGATGGAATCGAGCCCAAGTCCCTCCCCGAAAAGGGGAGCGTTGGCGTCGATGTCGTCGGCAGTCATCTCCTCAAGGTTGAGTGCGTCGATGATCTGCTGTTTGAGTTGTGAAATCAGTTCGTCCATATCTGTTATTTTTTCATTATTTTCATTTCGGCGAGATAATGCTCCTCGTCATCATAGTCGACCCAGCCTGTAAGGATAAAGGAAGGGTCGGAGGTGAGGAAGGCATTTTCCACTATCTCCTCCATCCGCTTTTCGTCGCGGTTTTCAAGGATATAGAAGGAGGATTCGCCGTAGATCTTGTGTCTTATAGCGATTTCGCCCGTCACTATGTTGGCCAGGGTGTAGACAAACAGGGCCGGGCTCGGGAAATAGTTGTCGTCGGCGATGGTCTGCTGGTAGTTGCGGTCGGTTATGAGCGATCCGTTGCGGTTGAAGAGGATAATCGCGCCGTTCTCTTTCTCTTCGGCCGTCATGGAGCCGAGAAGCAGTTCGGCTGCGACAAACCCCAGCTTGCAAAGGGAATCCATCTTGAAAAATTTGGGATAGTTCCCGATCATCTCGCGGTAGATTCCGGTGATTCCGGAGTTGGAAACCTGTTTGCCGTCGAGCAGGGTTTGAGAAGGAGTGATTCGTATCTGCGAGACTGTCTTCATGCGTTTCCTCCTTTCCTGTAGGCGATTCCGGCGTTGGAACCGCCGAAACCTGACAATATCTTTACAAACGCCCGCGCGGAGGTCGGCCTCGGCCGGGCTGAGAGGTTGACCTTGTATGTGGTTCCCTGATTCTCAAAACCTTTGGTGGCTATGACCACGCCGTGCTCGATAGCTTTCATCGAAAGGATGGTCTCGATGATTCCGGCGGCGCCGAGCGTGTGGCCGTAATAACCTTTGAGTCCGTTGACCGGAACGGCGTCGAGTCCGGCGCGGTGGAGGGCTATCGATTCCATCTCGTCGTTATAGGCGGTGGAGGTTCCGTGGACGTTGACGAATCCCAATTCGTCGGGGCTGACGGAGCGGAGGATGTCGGCGAGCACGCGGTAGGATCCTTCTCCGGTGCGCGACGGGCCGGAGATGTGGTTGGCGTCGTTATGGATGGAGCAGGCGGCAAACTGCCATTCGTCGGCGCCGGCTTCCGGAGTCGCCTCGAGGATGATTGTCCCGGCGGCCTCGCCGAGATTCAGCCCTTTGCGGTCGCGGTCGAAGGGTTTGCACGGCTCCTGACTCAGAGCCTTGAACGACTGGAAGCCGGAGATGATGAAGCGGGAGAGGATGTCGCAGCCGGTGACCACGGCGTATCGGTATTTCCCGCCGAGCAGCTGGCGGACGGCGGTGATCTGCGCGCACACCCCGGAGATGCAGGCGTTGGAGACGACAATCGGCGCGTTGCCGTTGCCGAAATATTCAGCTATGCGGCGGGCCGATCCGCCTAAGAAGCATCTCTCGTCGGCGGGCGATTGGGCAAGGCAGTCCACATTCCCCTTGGTCGAGGAGAGGATGAAGAGCACGTCGCTCGCGGCGGCGTCGATGCCGCAGCTGTCAATCGCTCTTTTCGCCGAAAAGATGCAGAGTCTTTCGAAAAAGGTCAGATCCGGCTCCGAGCCGGTTTCGCTGTCGATAAGTTTCCCTATGGCTTCGCGGTCGAACAGAGAGGCGCAGAAGGGCTCGCGGACACCGAATGTCGCCTCATGCAGCCGCAGCATGCTCTTCCCCCCGGCCACGGCCTCGAAATTCTCTTCCGATGTCGCGCCGAGCGGAGAGACGATGTTGTCGGCAATCTTCTTTATCACAACACTTCCCATTGCTCTTTCCATTTTTTATAGAAGTCGGGGTTGTCCCACACGAGCTGATAGTCGCGGTCCATAAAGACCTGAACCGACCGCCCCGTGGCGAGCACTGTCCCGTCGGCGGTGTCGATTATCTCGTAATCGAAGACTATTTTGGCCGATTCGGTGGGGACGTAGGTGATCACCACCTCGGGTTTCATCTCGTAAAGCAGGGGCTTTTTATATTTGAACGAGAGTTCCACGAGCGGAGCGTAATAGCCGTTGGAGAATATCGTCATGTATCCGAGTCCGTATTTTTTGCCGAATGCCTCGCGGGCATCCTCAAAATAGAGCGGATAGGAGCCGTGCCACACGATGTTCATCGAGTCGACTTCGCTGAAACGGACCTCAAAGGGTCTGGATGCGGTTAATTTGCGTGCCATATCACTCTTCTCCTTTCGATTCTTTGTCGCTGAGCGCAATTTTGATTTCCGCTTCGGCGATGGTTTCCTCCCCGGCGGTGACTTTGGCCGAAACGAGGGTCATGCCGAGCACTTCCTCGATGGTGACGATTTCGGTCTCGATCTCTTCCCCGGCTTCGGGGCTCCGGTAGAGGTTCATGTTGCGGATGGCGCCGATGAATCCCAACTGTATCCCTTTCTTCAGGATATATTTGTTGATATATCCGATGCGGGCGGCGCAGGTCTGGGCGATGTTCTCGATTATGCCCGAAGCGGTGAACCGGCCCTTTTCTACGAAGAGGTTGCCCGGAGCTATCCGGGTGCGCGTTGCGCATCGCCCCATGTCGAAATAGACCATACGGCCCACCATTACGAAGGGCTCGCGCTGCGGAAGGAGTTCGTGTATGTCGATCTTGTCAATTTCCATTGTTCTCTTGTTCGGCCCAGAAGTCGAAGTAGTTGTACCATTGCGCGGGGTGTCGCCTGAGCGTTTTCTCGAGCATCTTCACATATTCTTCGGCAAGGAGCCGGGCTTTTGCCCGGGCGTTCCCCTCTCCGTCGCTTTCGATGCGGCTGACCGTGATATGATATTCCCGGGCTCCCGTTTTCATCACCGATACAAAGAGAATCGGCAGATTCCTGAGGGCGGCGATCATGAAAGGTCCTTGTGGAAATGCGGCCTCTTTTCCGAGGAAGTTTATCCTGAAAGCCTTCTGCGAGCCGAAAATCCGGTCGGCCGGCATGCTGAGGATTTCTCCGTCGGCGAGGGTGCTGTCGATCACAAAAAGATGCGACATGTCGGCCTTCATCGGAATCATGCGGATGTTGTGCTCGCGGAAGAGCTCGCTCCGGTTGGCCATGACGCTTGCCTTTTCTCCGCCGAACACCAGGGCGTTGAGCCGCTTGTTTTCGGCCGCGAGCGAATAGCCGGCTATCTCGTAGTTCCCGATGTGGGAACTCAGCTGCACGAAGCCCGACGGTTGTTCCGACAGGGCCTTGAACCGGTCGTAGCCATCGATCGAGATCCGGAATTTTTTCCCGGCATACATTGCGAACTTGTCGATCACCACCTGCGAGAAGGCGCAATGGTTCTTATAGGTCATCCAGGCGGATCTGATGCGCCCGAATCCGAACCGGCGGCGGTAGAAGCGGTAGGTGACGCGGCGCGCTTTGCCGTTGACCACCATCGTGGGAGGCACGATCAGCAGGAATGCGAAGAGATAGACCAGACGCATGTCGACGACTCTCAGAAATCTGATCAGCCATTTGTGCATCCAGCCGTTGCCGTAGGTGGTGCCTGCCCACTGCTCGTGTTTCAGTTCGCTCACTGCGCTCTTTCCTTCGCTTTTCAGGCGTTGACTTTCCTCTCGATATATCCGTAGAAGTCGCCGAGAGTCACTACTCCGGCCATCTCCTCGGGCTTGATCTTGAATCCGAAGTTCTTCTCCACGATCACCACGATGTCGACGAAGTCGAGGCTGTCGATGCCTACGTCTTCTTTCAGACGGGCTTCGGGGAAGATCTGCTCCTCGTCGATTTCCAGATCGTCGATGAGAAATGCGCGGACTTTGTTTTCTATTTCTTTACGTTCCATATTCTTTTTCGGTGTTGTTATTATTTCCGGCCGGCGGGGCGGCGGGAGGGTTTCAGGCTAATCTGCAGACCAGAATGCTGTGGCCCTGGCCGAGGCAGTCATGTATTTTCTCTATTTCGAGGCCGGCTTCCTTCACCAGTCTTTCCATATCTTCGGAATGATACATCTTGCTGTTTCCGTTGGCTATCGCCGTGAAGTAGAGGCTGGTGAGGGTGAGGCAGAGGGCTGCGGGCTCGTAGCGCTGGCGGTCCCAGAGCGTCTCCATGATGTAGAGCCGCGACTCTTTCCCCATCGCTTTGGCAGCCTTGCGCAGTATGCTTATGATCTGCTCCTCGCTGAAGCAGTCGAGAAACTGGCTCATCCAGACGGCGTCGAATTTCCGGTCGGCCGGCATTTCCGAGGTTTCTTCGAGGAGGTTAACTCCGAGGCCGTCGATTCGGTCGGCTCCGTCGCGCCCCTTCACGTTCTCTTTCATCATGCCGATCTGCTGCGGCAGGTCGAGGATGGTGACTTTCACGTTTTTGTCGTGGCCAACGCATCGCAGAGCCCAGCGGCCGGTGTTGCCCCCGACGTCGAGGAGGGTTTTCGGACGGTTGGCGAACACGATCTCGAGCGCCTGCCCGAATGAGGAGTCGGAGTAGAAATGGTCGAAGTCGAGCCAGCTTTTCCTTATCTCGTCGGGAAGCGACGACAGCCCTTCGTAGACCGTCGGCCAGTCTCCGAGAGTCTTGAGCCCGACCGGTTTACCTTCGAGAAGCGATTCTTCGAGATTGAACCAGCCCCGGTAGTTGACGTGGTGGTTGAAGCTGATGTTCACCTTGGCGGCAGGGTCGTTGATGAGGAACCATCCCGTTTTCGAGATGCGGAATCTGCCCGTTTCCGGATCCACCAGGAGGATGCCGATGCAGAGCGAGGCTTCAAGCAGGCATTTGGAGGCATATTCGGAGATGTCGGCTTTTTCGGCTACTTCCTTGATCGTAAGGCCGTTTTCGCTGTCGCGGATCATATCCATGATGCCGAGCTTCAGCATGATCCGGGCGGTCTGGAAGATGACCGGCCCGAACGCGATGAATTCTGCTTGCCGCTGAGCCTCTCGGGCGCTAAGCCGCTCTTTTGTATATCGCTTTTGTAGTTCCGGAAAAAGATGCATATCTGACAGTTGTTGTCTGGTTGGTTGGCTGCGTCCGGTATCGGCGGGCGCAGCCATAAGTTCGGTCTTATTTTGCTTTCTTGATCAACTTGGCAAGATCTCCTGCCAGGTCCTGATATGCCAGTACGCGGCGAGCCTCGTTGCCTAATGCAGCAGCTCCCGCGCAGTCAAACGACAGGGTGGCTACCGTGGATTTGTCGTCCAGTTTTATCACTTCAACACTCCCCTCGATATGGGCGCCGCGTGCGAATCCGCCGAATACGATTGCTGCTCCCGTCGAACCGTAATGGAACTTATCAACGTGAATGATAAATTCATACTGAGCTGCATCCTCGTCGTCGGTGATCAGTGCGTATTTTTTATCCTTCTTGTTGAAGGTGACGTCAAAGGCTGATTCGCCGGCGGCCACTTCGGCAGGATAATCCCTTTCCCAGTCGGCTCCTTTTTCTTTAAGAAAATCAGCGGGTTTCTTATCCTCGATCATCATTTTGGAATAGTCCCAGGTTACGAGGACACGGACCTCGGGATTCTTCAAATCGCGCATGCTACCGTTTTCAACTTTGGCATCTGCCCAGGCTGTCAGCGACATAACCGCCGCAACCATCAGTAATAAGAACTTCTTCATTGGTATAAAGATTAGTTATTTATAATGATATATTAAATCGCATAGATATTCGCCTAAATCGCTAAATGTCTGTTTAAGCCCGACAAAACCGGGCATGGCGCCACTCATAATTGTGCCGTTCATCTTTAGTATTTCCACAACCGCAAAAGGCTCTTCCTCTCCTTTTTTGTAAAATTCGGCGTATCCGCTGATGGAAGATCCTCCGGAACCTGATTTTGCCCCCATTTGCAGAGTCTTGACAATGATTGTTACCGAGAATTTTGCATCGTCGTCAGTAGTGGTGCGCGGGCCTTTCTCTATGTCGTCGTCCCAACGGTCCATAAACCATTGCAACATCTCCGGCTGATAGCGCCGGAACGTTTCCATATCGCTGCCGTAGTCTTCGGTGATATACTGCTCCAATGGTTTTCTGTGAGCCTTTGTCCTGCTGAAATCCAGGACACAGCAGATTGTGCCTCCCGGTTCCTTTAACGGAGCCAGTGTGCCCGATTTCAGCCGCAGAGGGTTGTCGCCGGCAAATGCTGTTGCAATGCCCAACACCAATGCGCATAAAAGAATGATAAATTTTTTCATCTTTCGGTATCTTGCGGTTTATGTGTCACGAATTTACTTTCTTCAGAATCAGGGCGCTGTTGGTGCCTCCGAAGCCGAAGGAGTTGGAGAGGACGAGGTCGATCGGCATGTCGACCGTGGTCCTGGCGATGTTGAGGTTGCGGGCGTTCTCGCTCGGTTCGTCAAGGTTGATGTTGGGAGCCACGAAGTTGTCGCGCATCATGATGACGCTATAGACCGCTTCGCTCGCTCCGGCCATCCAGCATTCATGCCCGGTCATCGACTTGGTGGAGCTGATGAGGGCTTTGCGGCCGTTGAAGATGCGGTCGAGCGCTGCCGCCTCGAAATCGTCGCCCTGCGGAGTAGAGGTGGCGTGGGCGTTGACATAATCTATGTCGTCGGGAGAGACGCCGGCATCCTCCATCGCCCTTTCCATCGCTTTGACAGAGCCGTCGTCGCTCGGCTGCGAGATTCCGCCGCCGTTTGACGAGAAACCATAACCCACCACTTCAGCGAGGATTTCGGCGCCCCGGGCCACGGCGTGGTCGTAATCTTCGAGCACGAGCGCTGCGGCGCCGCCGCTCGGGATCAGTCCGTCGCGGTCTTTATCGAAGGGACGCGACGCTTTCTCGGGCTCATCCATGCGCACTGAAAAGGCGCCGAGCGCGTCGAACGTGGCCATGGAGAAATAATTCGTCTCCTGGGCTCCTCCGGCAAGAATCATATCCTGGAGCCCCTGCTTGATGAGCAGATAAGCCATGCCGATCGAGTGCGAACCGCTCGCGCACGCCGCGCTGATGGTGAAGTTGATTCCCTTCAGATGGAAGATCGTGCTCAGGTTCATGTTGACGGTGGAGTTCATCGACTGGAAAATCGCCGCCGAACCAATCAGCGCCGAGTCGTGTTTCTCCGCCATGACGTTGGCGGCCTCTATCACGGCTTTGGCCGAGGAGTCGTTGCCGAAGATGATGCCGACCTCGTTCTCTTTCAGATAGTCGTCGGTGACCCCGGCCTCGTCAAAGGCCTCTTTAGAGGCCATGTATGCATATTCGGCCTCTTCCGAGAGCCCCACGCGCAGGCGGCGGTTGAGCGCCTTCTTCAGATCGGGACGCTCCACTATGCCGGTCAGCGCCGACCGGTAGCCATAATCGAACCTCTCTTTTTCCAGCCCGATCCCCGACTTCCCGGCACGGAGCGATTCCTTGACTTCCTCTTTATTTTTACCGATGCATGACCAGATGCCCATGCCGGTTATCACTACTCTTCTTCCCATCAATAAAGTCCTCCGTTGATGGAGATTGTCTCTCCGGTGATGTATGATGAATCTTTCGAGGCGAGGAAGGCCACGAGCGCGGCCACCTCCTCAGGCTCGCCGAAGCGGCCGAGAGGCACCGTCTTTTTCAGGTTATCCTCGTCGAGCTCTTTTGTCATGTCGGATTTTATAAATCCGGGGGCCACGGCGTTGACCGTGACCTTGCGGGGAGCCACCTCCTGTGCGAGCGCTTTGGTGGCGCCGATTAGCGCCGCTTTTGCCGCCGAGTAGTTGGCCTGGCCGGGAAGCCCCTTCAGGCCCGAGAGCGACGCGATGTTGATGATGCGGCCGAACCGTTTGGTGAGCATCCCCTTCAGCACACGGCGCGTCACGTAGAAGAAACCGTCGAGCGTGGTGGCGAGAACCTTGTGCCATGCCTCTGTCGGCATGAATATCAGAAGATTGTCTTCGCGGATTCCGGCATTGTTCACGAGCACCGTGATGCGGTCGCCGGGATGCGCCGTCTCCCAGCCTTCGAGGGCGCTGTCGACCTCCGTCTCCGAACTGACGTCAAACGGCAGCAGCTCGGCGCAACCGCCTCCGGCTATGATGTTGTCGGCCACCTCCCGGGCGGCCGCTTCGCCGCTCCGGTAGTTGATGATGATGCCAAGCCCCTGCTGCGAGAGCTTGCGGCATATCGCAGCTCCGATTCCCCGGGAGCCTCCTGTCACTAATGCGTAGTTCATGAATTGAGGTAATCGATGATGTTGGTTCGTAAATATTTTTCTGTCTCGGCTATCTCTTCGTAGAATGGCGTGTCTTCCACAAACTTGGGGCAAATCTTCCGGATGGCGTCATACTGCTCTCTGGTTCGCGGCGCGAGTTTGTCGGCCAGGTCAAGGCAGTCGGTGGCCTGCGCCAGGGCGATGAAGAGGATTGACACCACCTGGTAGGCGTTGTCGATCACGCGCTTGCAGAGCAGGGCGCTGTTGGTGCCCATGCTGACGATGTCCTGATTGTCGTTGTTGTTGGGGATGCTGTGCACGTAGTTGGGCATGGCGAGCGTCTGGCATTCGGCCGTGGTCGACGTGGCGGTGAACTGGCATGCCTGCATGCCGTAGTTCAGGCCGAGCGTCCCGAGGTTGAGGAAGGGAGGAAGGATGCCGTTGATGCGGTCGTGGAAGAGATAGTTGAGCTGGCGCTCGGCGGTCATCGCCAGACGCACCATCGCGATTTTCACCTTGTCGGCTTCGAGCGAGATGTAGTCGCCGTGGAAATTGCCGCCGTGATATATGTTCGTGGATGTATAATCGACTATCGGGTTGTCGCAGGCCGAGTTGACTTCATTCTGAAGCACTTCGGCTGCGTTCCGGAGAGTGTCGAGGATCGGGCCGTAGATCTGGGGGATGCACCGCAGCGAGTAGTATGCCTGCACTTTATGCTCGAAATATGTGTCGCGGTTTTTCGAGGGGTCGTAAAGCTCGTGCTCCCGTTTCTGAAGATGGCGGCTCCCCTCGCTTGTCTCGCGCAGCCAGCGGGCTATTACCTGCTGCCCCGGCTGACGGCGGCATTCGTTCTCTTCGACCGACATATAGTCGTCGAACGAATCTGCTATCTCGTTGATCCAGGCGCCGGCTATGGTGGCGTATCTGAGAAGGTTTTCGGCGTAATATTGATTGACTATCGAGATGCCGGTCATCACCGACGTGCCGTTGGTGACGGAAAGTCCCTCCCTGACGAATATCCCCATCGGCTCGAGGTGGTTTTCACGAAGCACATCCGACGTGGACCGCCATTCACCTTTATAATGCACCTTCCCTTCGCCGATGAGGCAGAGGGCTATGTGGGCGAGCTGCACGAGGTCGCCGCTCGCGCCGACGCTGCCGTGCTGCGGAATGAAGGGATAGATGCCGCGGTTCACAAACTCCTGAAGCAGCAGAATCACGCTCGGAGCGATGCCCGACCGCGCCTGGAGAAATGTGCCTATGCGCGCCAGCATGGCGGCTTTCACTTCGATGTCGGGAAGCGGCGCGCCGGCCCCCGTGGCGTGGCTCCGGATGATGTTGTATTGCAGCTCTTTGAGATGGTTGTCGTCAACACGCCATTGGGCCATCGGGCCGAAGCCGGTGTTGATGCCGTAAATCACTTTTTCATTTGCGAATTCTTTCAGAAATTCATGGCATTTCCCGACATTTTCCATCTCGTCGGAGGGTAATGACAAGGTTTTTCCTTTGAACAGTATGTCGTAGATTGATGACAAATCCATTTATTTTCGATGTTAAGCGCGATCTTTCGAGTATAATTGAGATTCTGCACCGGCTCGATTAAACAATTATCAAAGCTAATGTATAATTATTTTGATGTGTGCCGTAGGGAGAAAGTCGATTAGAACGGTGCAAATTTAGATAAAAATTTTGAGATTTCTACACCGGCAACATAAAAAAATAAGGCTGACGCGCTGATTTCTGTCCCCTCCTGCGTGCTCTTAGTCACAATTTTAGTAATTTGGAGGAATAATTCAAAATTCAAAATATGGACAGAAACCGAACAGTCGCCGCCCCGGTTTTTCCACTTTACCGTAGTCTTGACCGAAGTTGCCGGATATTCTGCGCCATTCCAAGTAGGAATAAACTTCACATCGGTAACGGAATATCCAATTTTTTGAGTCATCATCGGTAAAAACTATTGTCACCTTGTCATCGTAGTTGTTGAATCCCTGACCATGAGGCTTTGCATACGCTGTCACACAGAACAGCATAACAAGAGTTATGAATATAAGATGTTTCATATCATGAGGTTTAAAAGCGTGATTTTTCGAAGTTGCCTGCACCGGTGCCACGGTATCGGTCGCGGGTGGTGTTGAAGCGATACTGGAGGGTGAGCATCACCGACCGTCCGGACGAATAATTTTTCTGAGCCAGTTTCACTGCATCGTTAAACATCACAGCATCATTACATGAGGTGTTGAACAGGTCTATAGCTTCGAGAGTGACGCTGAAAGTGTTGTTGAAGAATCCCTTGTAAATCTTGGCAGTGACATACCAGGGAGTATTCGAGACTTTCATGTTGTTGTCCCACATGTGGGTCATCAGTTGAGCGTCTACGTTGAGCCAGATGTCCAAAGGGAGATGAATCGCGTTCTGCCATTGGAAAAGAAATCCCGGAGTATTCATTTTCATCGGCTTGCCGTCTACCGGCAGTGTGAGCCATTGCTTCATCATGCCGATATTAACGCGAGGCGACCATACTCCGACTTTGAACTGACCGCCGACAAATGCCTGAAGATAATGGCGGTGATCCAAATTGGCAGTGCGGATGATGGTTGCTTCGCCATCTACTCCGTAAGGCTCTGTAATGTAGTATACACCGTCCTTGAAGTATGTATAAGACAACTGAGCGAAGAACTGACGCCACTGTGCCATATATTCCACAGTCTGAATTTTTGTGGGTTTAAGATATGGATTGCCGGTCTCATAAGTGAGACGGTTGATATAGCTGACGGCTCCGTCGAGCTGACCGTAGCCGGGTCGAACAGTTTTGCCTGAGTAGTTCAGTCCCATACGCACATTACCTATCTGAGTGGAGACATTCAGCGAAGGGAACAGATTGTTATAGGTCTTGCTTTGGCTGTCACGATGCTCTCCCATCTCGTAGTAATCGAATTTGACATGTTCGTAACGGAGTCCAACTCCTATGTTGAAGCGTCCGAATTGCCTTGCAAACTCTACAAAAGCGGCGATATTGCTTTCATCTACACGGTTATCTGCATCCGATACTTCGGGGATGTTTGCTGTAAAAAGATTTGTAGTGCGCGTATTCGTGTATTCCTCGCCAAACCTTATCTGACCCTGCCAGAGAGGATGACTGACAACTAATTTTTCTGCAAACATTCGGTTGCGGTTGGTCGATTCAGTGCTGACATTGCGGTCATCACCCATCTCGCTGAGTTCGTCACTCAATGAAAGCTCACGGTTTTTATACCAAAGAAAATCCGCATTAAAATCGAAAGTGAATTTGCCGACAAAGCCGTTATAATAAAGATTGACATTATGGCGCGGGAGTGCCGTTGATCTATTGTTTACGTCAGAATTATAGCGGTCAAGCAATGCGCCGTTCAGCCAGACTTCATTCGGAATTGTCCCGGTGGTGCAGTGGCGGTTCCAGCTGTTCTGATAATATGCGCCGATGCTGTGCTTGTCATTGAACATGAAGGAAAAGCCGACTTTTCCAGTCATATCGTTATAATTCTCTCGCCATATTGTGCGGATCGACTGGTTATATCTTCCTGCCGGTGTCGTGGTCGTCATGTCGTTAAGACGGTCGTTGCGGTTATCACCGTACCACCAGCCGTAGTTTGCGAACACTTCGAGTCCGCGGGTACGGTATTTCAGGTCGATTGAGTTTCCGGTACGGAAATAGTAATGGAAGCCGTTATCGGTACGGAGGGTGCCGCTGAATCCCTCGCCTTTCGGCGGTTTCGTCCGGATGATGATTACAGATTTCACATTAGCCGCATAAGAGGCTCCCGGATTGGTAATGACAGAGACATTCTTTATGTCGTTAGAATTGAGCTGTGATAGTTCCTGAAGGTCGTTGACCTTGCGACCGTTGATGTAGATTGCAGGTGCTCCTTTGCCGAATACTTCCAGTTTTCCGTCATTCTCCACCACCATCGGCACACGTGTCAACACGTCGTTGGCTGTACCTGCGATGGCGAGCGAGCTTCCCTCGACATTGGTGACGAGTGCATTTCCTTTCATCGTCGTTGAGGGTCGTGTGGCACGGACCACCACTTCTCCAAGCTCCACCGTAGAAGGAGTAAGCTTGATTGTCCCCAGATAGTCCGAAGCAGGGACCTGGACTACGGTGATTTCATATCCGACAAAAGAACATTTTGCAGTGAGACTTCCGGCGACATCGGTAGGGATAGAGAACATACCGGCTTGGTCGGTGACAGTACCGGTAATATAGGTTGAGTCGCGGTACAACACTACGTTGGCATAGTCGAGGGGAGCATCGTTTTCCCCAACAACTTTACCGGTAATCTCACGTCCATAGACCGTTGCCACGGCCATAAATACCATTATGAGAGTAAAAATCTTTTTCATATAGCGGCTTTATTTATTTTTTTCTAAGTTCAATAAGAGCATCTATCAGGCTACCGTCCACCAAGTCGATGCCTTTTTCTTCCATTTTATCGTTCACCTTTTGTTTGACGTCGCCGAGGATCTGGGCGTCCATTTCCTCCCAGGAATAAATCTCTGAGCAGTCATCATTGGTAGTGACACGCGCATTATATTCAGTGCGGTTGCCGACAGAATCAGTGACATAGCATATAATCACTGTCTGGAATTTGTCACCATCAAGTTCACGAGCATATGACTTGCCTACGTACTGGATGCCGGGAACGGAGTCAAGAATGGCAAGAGTCGCCTGTTTAAGATTCCTGTCACGCAGCTCTCCTTTTCTTGGAGAACATGAAGCGATGGCGAATGACACCATCAGAATGATTAGCGCGAGAGCGTAGTTTATTGTCTTCATTTCACATCAGGTTTTAATGATTTTCTTTGCCCGGAGGCAAAGCGTCTTGCGACGATTACTGATGCAAAATTACATCCAAAACGATTTTAACACCAAATATAAAAGTCTTAATACACAAGATGCAACCCGCTGAAAATCAGGGATTGCATCTCTTAAAAGTCTTAATGAAGCCTTGTGCTGTCTTAATGGGGTCTTAATCCTTGTTCCGGTTTATGAGGAACTCCACAATATCTTCCTTTTCGGGCACTCCGAGCTTCTTTCGTATAGACGATTTGCGGACATAGATTGTGGAGGTTGTCTGACCTGTTATCACGCTAATCTCTTTTGTCGAGAATCCGGCTACCATCAGAACGATAATCTGCTCCTCTTTCGGTGTGAGTTGATCTCCATATTGTCGGTGAAGTTTACTATAAAACCCGGAATAAAGGTTGTCGATCATCTCGAATACCTTCCCCCAATCAACGAGTTCGCCATTGGTTTCGCCATCGATGGAAGAGATTTTACGTAGCATCTCGCGGTTCTGTTCGGTGGGAGTCTCTGCCACCATCTTGATAATGCCCAGCTGCTTGAGCATCGCGCCGCGGAGAGCAGATAAATCTGTAGTGCCGGGGTCCTGCATAGGTGTGGCTCTGTATTCGTCCACCATTTTCTGCAGCGCTTCAATACGCTCCTCGTTATCGCGCTCGCGCTGACGTCGGACTCTGATGATCCATGCACTGCAGCCGAGTATCAGAATTGCCGCGATGCCGATGATAAGAATAATCACGGTCTTTTGTCGGCTTTCGGCTTTCAGTTCTAACGCGCGGTTCTGTTGTGCCAGCGCACCGCGTTCAGACTCCCACTGCGATGCCTTCATGCGGTTGAACCGTTCGTTCATACGATTATTTAGCCCGGCTATCTGCATCAGCTTTATGCGTCCGGTCTGTTTGACATCAATTACAGCATGAAGCATATTGCTATAGCTGCGGAAGTAAGCGTCATCATCGCCTCTCATTTTGTAAGCAAGACTGTCGGCGATTGCGAGATGGTGGGCGGCACGAGCTACATCTCCACGGTTCAGGTCATTGATGGCGCGTTGGAAATTAAGCTGGTCGGCGGCTCCATTGTCCTCACCGGCCATGCTGAATATCTTGTTGATAAGGCTGTCGCTTTCATTTTCACGTCCGGATTCACTGAGAAGTTGAGTGCGTTCGATTGTACACTGAAACTCCCAGTCGCCCAACTTGTGCCTGCGGGCATAGTCGATAAGTTCTGTCTCTATATTTAAAGCAGAGTCTACCTTGCCGGCATATAGGTATCCACCCATAAGCATATACTTCGCTTCAATCTGACGGAGGCTATCAGTCTCCAGCTGATAAAGCCTTTTTGCAAGCTGTATAATCTGTTGCCCCTGATACTCAGAGGCTCCGAGTAAGACGCGGATTCGAAGTGTCTGTGCCATTAACGAGTCAGGCACATCATGCAACCCCGCAAGAGAGTCAAGCATGGCGATGGAGCCCGGAGTGTCCCCGACCCAGAATTTGTACCATGCCAGCGCCAAGCCGCTGCGCAGATCTTTCACAATATCTTTGCCTCGATAATAATTGTGTGCAAAGGAAATCAATGAGTCCCCAATCATGGAGCGGTTACTCTTCATGTGACCGAAAGCCCTAAGATAATGGAATTTTGCTTTTAAAGAGTCTACCTTGATGTCTGACGGATCTATCGCCTCCAGAATTGTCAATGCACTGTCCGGATTGCCAGGCATCAGTTGCTCTGCCTGGCTGATTTCCTTGTCATGTTTTATTCCCGATTCCGAGCAGGATGTGAGAATGACAATGACTAATAGCACATATATTATTTTTCTCATTTCCTATGCAAGTATCTATTATCAGTTGATTATCAATACTATATGCTCTAAACGGTAGAAAAGTGGCAATATAGGTTCTATATTGATACGAAATGGATGATTTTTAACATATTTAACTTTCATTTACATCAAATAGTTCATATATCAAGAAGAAAGCCTGTCGGTAATGAAGAATTTTCACTACCGACAGGCTTATCTGTATTTTATCTATAAAGTTATCTCCATAGAGGCTCCGAAATCCAATTTTCAGGGAATCCCATTGCTGCCGGGTCTACCTGTGGATAAGAAACGAGTAAGGATTTGAGGTTATTTTTGAAGTCCAATCCATATCCCATCGAATCAAGCCAATATGCAATACAACAAGCTATAGCATATACTTTGTTCGCATCAACACCATCAATGTTCACCCACGCACCACGTAAAGAGGCATTCATTTGTGGAGCGTTGGAGAGATAACGATTCCAAAGTCGTGAGTGGTGAGCGCAACAGTTTCTCAGGACAGTTA
>SAMEA3663118__coassemble_201_pt1 | contig 22591 bp, 22 predicted proteins | sample SAMEA3663118__metabat2_high_PE_005 | metagenome-assembled genome bin SAMEA3663118 (sample SAMEA3663118) | pig gut metagenome | biome: pig gut; feature: pig-associated habitat; material: faeces | place: Denmark | collected 2012 | reverse complement strand
GAGCGCCGTGCGGCGCAGCGCCTTCTCCGATAACTCCGATAATTCCGACTCCGATAACTCTGATTGTCTTTCTCAAGCCGAGTTAAAGCGAAGCTAAATCTTTGCGCCTCTGCGCCTTAGCGCGAGATCTTGACCAGACCAGCCATGTAGCCGCGCGAGTCAGATTGATTTATCTCTCGCCAAGAGCCGCAGAGCCGCAAAGCCGGCCTAACGCTGAGGATTATTGATGAGTGAGCAGTGAGGGTTGATGGAGCGCCGTGCGGCGCAGCGGCTTCTCCGATAACTCCGATAACTCCGATAATTCCGATTGTCTTTCTCAAAGCGAGTCAAAGCGAAGCTAAATCTTTGCGCCTCTGCGCCTTAGCGCGAGATCTTGACCAGACCAGCCATGTAGCCGCGCGAGTCAGATTGATTTATCTCTCGCAAAGAACGCAAAGCCGCATAGCCGGCCTAAAGGCTAAACGCCAAGAACTATGGCCGGGTCGATATTCAGACGCTGGCTGATTACCCTTGCCTGCACAAGTGTAGGCTCTTTTTTCCCTGAAAGATACTCGCAGATACGAGAGCTGTTGATACCGAGCAATTTAGAAAGTGCTGCTTGCGTAAGTCCCATTTCGTACATACGAAGTTTAATCACGTCGATCAACGATGGCTTACCAATCGGATAATGTTCTTCATCATAATCTGCCACCAAGTTCCCAAGCAGAGTGAGTTCTACCATACGAGGGTCATCGGCCGGAGTGTCTTCCGGCAATGTCAACATCAGCTCTTCCACTCTTTTGAGAGTTACCTGATACTGCATTTCATTTTCAATCTTTGTCATATCGATTGTATTAAATTGTAGAACAATCAATTTTATCGTATTCCTTGTGTGTCCCGATAAACCTGATCAGAACGAATTGCGGAATGAATTTAATAACAACCACCATTCGATAATCGTTTCCTTTGATATTAAATACATAATGCTGCCTGCCAATATAGTCCGCAGAATTATATGTCGCTTTAATGTCGGCAAAGTTCTTCCACTGTGCTTTCTTAACTACGTTGACCCAATCCTGTAACGCTGTTTTCGATTGGGGATTTTTCTCGTAGTATTCACGAATGGTTCTTTCTGCGATTATTCTCATCTTTTGTGGTTTGATATTGCAAAATTACAAAGAATATTCCAAATTTGCAAACGCTTCTGTTTGAGAAGACCTGCCCCCAAGGGGATTGCACCCCGCCGTCGTCCACCGATCAAGCGCCTTCCGGCCTAATTGTCCGGGCGTGAAAAAGGTCTTATTGTCGGCAATAAATTGCCTTGTCAAGAATCGCGGGCTCGCAATCGATCTCCGTTTTCACAATAGAGGTGACAAGATAATCCTTTACAGTCTTCCAGATTCTTTTCTTCTTACCCTTGCTGACATCAAGTGTCGACACCTCATTATCCGTTCCATCGTAAACTCTTATGGATATGTGCCAGTAATTGCACTTCGTCGGCGTATGTAGAATCTTGAAATGGAATGTCTCCGTTGATCCGTCGGCAGCGTTGACAATCTCAATGTTATCTTTCAGCAAAGAGTCAACCGGGATGAAGTAACAACCCCGCCCTTCATCCCTGAAATATTCTCCGTCAGAAGGCACTTCGCATTTCTCAATGCCATCCCATGCGCAGCAATATGCATCGTATGCATGCTTCTCTATCCCAAAGCAAACATCATCGGTCAGAAAAACTCCAAGCAGATTGTTCGACAAGTCCCGTAAATGATCGCTCTGGATAGTAATGCAATCCGGGTTTAAGGTTCTTGTATTGCCTAAAAACTGAGTCTGACCTGATTCCACATGCCGGATAAGCCATAAACCGCTCTGCTCCATCAGTCGAACGCTGTCAACGATAGCATAGCCGGAAGCCGGGATAAGTCTACTTGGATAATCAGACATATCAGAGCGCCTTTTTAAGTTTGTCAGCAGCCGTCTCGATGGAGCCTTCGATTGAAATGAACTTTCCGTTGGAATTTGCATTTATCTGAGCGACAGGATCCACCGAATCTTCATCGAAAAAAAGATTGAAGAAGATTTTATTGTTGTCAAACTCATAATAATTATACAGGCACTCCTCGTCGACCGAGACCTCGGTGAGCCGGTGGCAATATTCCGGCACGATAGCGTCCATCATCCTCGACATTCTCAGATAAGCGTCATAGAATGTCTTGAAATTCACGGCAAAAACTTTTTGGTATTTGCCGTATAATTTCAGAAGACGGTTTAACTCTATCCCTATCGAAAGCATGTCGTTTTGAAACAGAACCTGCTCGGCCGACCGATGAGACTTTCTTGGGGGCTCGTTCAATAGCAGAATATTCCGATAATGGAGCTCGCTAAAATCCCTGTAAGTGTCAGGCACACGCCCGACAACCGCTATCTCTTCCAAAGGAGCTGTGCAAACCATCAGACCGGATTTAAAGTTTTTATAAAATCCTCTTTCAGCAAGCCGAAGAAAGCCTCCTTTTCAATTTGATGAATATGATTGAGAGCGATGCGGACATCCTCTAACGAAGCATTTTCCTTCAGTTTCTCAAAAACATTCACATCAAACAGAGAAGAGAGGTGGCTCTCCTTGCCCATAGGAGCAAAGCGCTCACGCCGGTCGGTAATGGAGATATATGCCACAGCATTTTCATCCTTGCGGCTCAGACAAATCTCACGAGTGTTGTATCTCTTGTCGGAATGTGAATTCACTTCGAAATCCACATGGTCGAGAATATTGAAATCATATTCGCTGATGAAGCGAATCATGCTCCTGTCATAATTCAGCGCGATCTTGGCGGAGTCAATAATTCCCAGAACTTCGGCAATCTTGACGAAATAGTTATCCCATCCTATATATTTCCCCTTCCTGCAATTGAAAGAGACAGTAGGACCGTTGAGCAACACCCTGACTCCGCAATCATCGTTTACGAAGAGAGTTATTGCTGAATTTTCCTCCTCTCTGTCCATCGTCAATTTCACCGAATTGACACCCTCGGGCACAACGCATAATTGCGGGATACTCTGATACTTATATCCCGCTGCGCTCATGGCAGGCGCAAGAATACCCGCCCATAGAGCTCTATCCAGTTCCGGATTTGGGAAAATCCTGACCTCGATAATAGTCTCGATAAGATTAGGCGAATTGATAGCCCGTGGAAGTTTCATATAGTCATGTATTAGAGCAAGCTGTTACGAAGGCGTAAATCCGAGAATTGCCAAGTTATTGCACGGCAACTCTATATTAAAAACGCCATTACGCAAAAATTGTTATGCGACTCATCTCCGAATTAGTGAAGAGTGAGCAGTGATGAGTGAGCAGTGAAGAGTGATTAGTGATGGTGCAGCCGGTGTCCGGCTGCCAGCCCCGAGGGGGCTGCCCCCACGCTAAGTCATAAGTCAGAGTGACGAAGTCAAAGCGAAGCTAACTCTTTGCGCCTTTGCGCCTTAGCGCGAGATCTTGACCAGACCAGCCATGTAGCCGCGCGAGATCTTGACAGGCAAGCCGGGACAACCAATTTTCTCTCGCAAAGAACGCAAAGCCGCAAAGCCGGCCTAACGCTGAGGATTAGTGAAGAGTGATGGGTGAGTAGAGAGGGTTGAAGGAGCGCCGTGCGGCGCGCAAGCCTTTCCGATAATTCCGATAACTCTGATTCCGATAATTCCGATTGTCTTTCTCAAAGCGAGTAAAAGCGAAGCTAACTCTTTGCGCCTTTGCGCCTCTGCGCGAGATCTTGACCAGACCAGCCATGTGTAGCCGCGCGAGATTACAGCGTCATTCATGAGTTTTCTCTCGCAAAGAACGCAGAGCCGCAGAGCCGGCCTAACGCAGTGATTAGTGAAGAGTGATGAGTGAGCAGTGAGGGTTGAAGGAGCGCCGTGCGGCGCAGCGCCTTCTCCGATAACTCCGATAACTCCGACTCCGATAACTCCGACTTGCTCACAGGCCTGCCCAATCACTAATCACTACACACTAATCACTACAAACTATCTACCGCCTGCCCACTGCTTTCTCATAGATTTCGACCATCTGCATGATCTTGCTTTCCCAGGAGAGTTCCGTCTGTCTTGACGCGCAATTCTCCTTAAGCTCCCTCAGCTTCTCCCTGTTTTCTATCAAAGGGATAATGGCGGCTGCGAAATCCACGGGGCTTTCCTTGGCGTTTTTCAACGCCACTTTCACCCCTACTCTCTCATTTACCACATCCCCCTGTCCGCATGTGTCGAAACATGCCACCGGGAGATTGTTCTGAATAGCTTCCAGCACAACGTGAGGAGTGCCCTCGTCAATGCTCGTGAACAGAAACAGGTCCGACTGCTGCATCATCTCATGCACTCTGGGATTGGGAATCTTGCCGACCCATTCAACGTTCCCGGCAATACCCAGCTCATCGACCAGTTCGATTGTCTTCTCATCGGGCGAATCTCCCACGACTCTCAGCCTTATCCTCTCAAAGCCCTCTTTCAGCATCAGCTTTAACGCCGCCAAAGTCTTTAAGGCGAGAATCAGCTGCTTGCGGTAAGCGAACTTGCCCACCCACAGAATGTCGAAGCTCCTCTTCTCGGCGTCAAACTTCACCGGCATCTGCTTCACATAGCAGCCGGTCTCGTTCATCAGGATCACATCCTTGCGTTTGTGAGCCCGGACGTAGCGATACACGTTCGAATTGGCGGCGAGCACGTAAGCGGCGCGTTTCATGGCGTTGTTGGAAAGGGGATAAAACCGCGCCTGAAGCGAATTGATCAGATTCTTCACCACAGCTTTGGCTTTAACGCCAAAAGGTTGACCGGAAAGATATTTCAGTGTAGTCCAGCCATAGCCGCCCACCGGTCCCCACACGAAAGGAATATCCTTGATTTTCCACAGCGAACCTGGTTCGCGGAAGCCGATCATATTGAGCTGATGAATGATGTCAATCCGATGTTCTGCAATAATTTCTCGGGCGATTTTGAGTGTTTTTTCCTGCCATTCGCGATAATGCTTATAGAAGCGCCAGTCACCTTGATTCCAGCACATTTTTCTGACCTCATCGGAAACCGGATTATAGTAGAAATGTAAATTAGACTTGTGAGGCAGCTTGGCTATGGCCGTTTCAATCTCCTCTTTCCATTCTCCCTCGGTTATCACGAAGACATTGCAATATCTTGAAAGATTGACAACCCAATTCCATCCAAGCCCCGGCTCGCTGCCCCAGTTGGGCGAGACAGCATAGGCGTTGACAAGTATATTAAGCATAGTTTCAATAGTTCTTAGTTCTTAGATTTTAGATTTTAGACAATTTTTTGATTTTGTCCATCTACAATCTACAATCTAAGCTCGCCCCAGGCGTTGTAGTCCGCCTTCTTGTCGGAAATGCCGAGCACATTCCCGTTCTGGAGCAGCGGAGTGAGCTGTTCCATATACCCCGGCAGGCAACGCGACACGAAGATAATCCTTGCGAACGGATTCACCTCGAGGATTCTCTTGGCGATCTGAATGCCGTCGAAATCGAAATTGTCCATCCTGATGTCGAGAATGGCAAGATTGTAGAATTTATTCTCAACCGTGTCGTGGATGCTCTCCTCCGAGCTGGCACACATCAGTTCGGAACTCGGAATAGTTTCCGAGAGCTTCTTAGCCAGCGCCGCAGCCTGCACCGCGTCATCATCAATCACAAGAATCTTCCTCTTGACCATCTATTGTGTCTTAGAGAGTCTTTATAAAGTCAGAGTGTTTTGCATCATCAATTTCTGAATCAAATCTCCGACGAATAATTTTGGCTGGATTTCCACCAACTATGGTCAATGGTGGGACATCTTTCGTGACAACGGATCCTGCCGCGATAACTGCTCCATCGCCAACATGAACGCCCCCTATTATGATTGCTCCATGGCCAATCCAGACGTCATTTCCAATAACAGTCGGTCTGTCGACACCCCTCGGCGCTTCCCACACAGTTTGCCCAACACAATCATAACGATGTTCATTCTTACCGATAAATGAAACATGGCCGGCGCAAAGCACATAGTTTCCAAAATGAATGTCGGCTGAAACATGACAGTGAGGACCAAGCTGCACATGATGCCCAAAACTCATATCTTTATGGGGGGCATTCAGATGAACTGTGGAATGTATTCGGGTCATGCCGTTGGTCTTAATCCAACGCTGACGAATTTTGAACCGGATAAAGCTACGCATCCAGTTGGCTATTCCCCTTATTCGGTGAGTCAGTAATGACCTCCCGACTGAAATATTCCCTATTTCTTTATTATGTCCTGACATAGCTTGAATATACCGTTAGCGGCCGATGCCGGTGTGTAATTTGCAATAATCTCTTTCGACCTTCGCCCCATTTTCGATAAGTCGGCATCATGGAAAGCTCCGAGCATCTTAACAACGCTTGACGTTTCAAGAGAATCGAATACATATCCGTTATTGCCTTCATCAATCAATTCGACATGGCAACCATTATATGGCGTTGTCGCTACCGGTTTCCCACATGCCATGGCTTCCGGAACTACAAGACTCCAATTGTCTTCAAGTGTCGGCATAACTGAAACGTCAGATATTGCCAGATATTCAGCTATATGATCGTATGAAACCTGACCTACGAATTTGATGGAATCCTCATATTTATATTTCTCTTTCAATTCAGCACCCAACACTCCCTCTCCGGCAATAATTATATTGTCATCAGGATAATTTTTAATATGCTCAACCCAACCGGACAATAATTCTTTGATGCCCTTGCGTTCCACCAATTGACCCACAAATATATAAGTCAAGCCATTCTCATTGATGCCGATTTCTCTTTTCAACTCGGATTTCACTGATTCAGGGCAAGATTCTACGGCTTTGCTGAGGCCTTCGCAATCAGCCACCATGCACCCCTCTACTTTTGGCTTGTCGGCAAAACCCATCTCATCAAGATAGTCTCTTGTCAGTTGGCCGTTAATCAAGAAACCATCGACGAATTTTCCTATCAGTTTGCGATATATAACCCTCCATTTCGGTGCGTTACGCTCCACAAATGCAGTGCGCTCATAAAACACGCAAACCTTACGCCGGAATGATTTCAATACAGCGGCAAAAGTCCATTGGAAAAAACCGTCACTGATTATAATATCCGGATTTACCTTTGAAATAGCGCTTAAAAGTCCGCTTTGATAAGGGATGTCGATATAGCTGTTGGCAAAATTACTATCTGGTTTCCCTATGATTATATGCTTCTCCTTTTCGAGAGCTATCGCATTGTCGCCCAAAGCCTCCTTCATTTGCTCGTTTACGAGAGGAGTAACTGCATCCCGGGAATAAGCCATATAAAAGTTGCCGTTTGTCAGACGGTTGAGTTCTTTATATACCGGAATGCGATAATTCCCAAACCAGCGGCATAACCATAATATTTTCATCTCTTTTGAAGTTAGATTTTTGGTAAAGATTTATAGAATTCGGATCTCACATATTTTCGCGCATCATTATATCCTTTCATCTGCGTCTTAAATTGAGCAAAATTGCGATTTTTAAATCCTTTTAATGCAGAAATTAGAAGCGTGAAGATGATGCGTCTTGAAATGGCCATTGTTACATTAATTTTATCGGGCCTTACCTTATAAATGAATCTATGCCAGAATATCAACCCATTGCGAGCTGAAGCATACGTATTCTTTAACTTGCGCTAAGAATTGATAGAAGTGCCGGCATCAAGGTGAACCATTTCAATTTGAGGTGCATATAATAATTTATTGCCCATTAAAAATAATTTATAGAACATCACTTGGTCTTCCGGAATCGGATAACTGGCTTCCTCAAGCCATAATTCATCCTTGAAATTTAAATTTTTTAGTGCTTTAGTTTTGCCAAAACAAACTGCGCCTTCACCACAGCGTGGATCAGCGTAGACTTCCCCGAACCGTTTCTGCCGATAAGCACATTGACGCCCGGCGCCAGACCGGCGGAAAAGCTATCGATCCCGCGAAAACCCGTAACAGAAATCCGTGAAATTTTCATAGTTCATTTCGCGAGCAAGGCTTGCGAGGGTTTTATTTGTTGAGAGATTTGAAATCTTTAATAACGTCACAATAAAATGACAACAGTTTTGATGCTATGAATTGAGGGTTAAAGTCGTTTTTAATCCGGTTGCGAGCGTTAACACTGATTTTTTCAAGCGATGCTTTGTCCATCTGCAGAACCTTTTCGATACAGTCTGCCAACATTTCGGGATTTTTACGATCCACGATAAATCCGTTTACCGAGTCTGAAATAATCTCTTTTGCTCCGCCGCTTGAGCTTGCGATAACAATAGCCCCGACCGACATTGCCTCAAGGCAAACCATAGGCATATTCTCCCACCATGAAGGGAAACAGCAAATCGCTGCAGAGGCGTAGTGTTGATACATCTCATTGCGATTCAATTTTCCGAGAAATGAAATCCAATCCCAATGTTTGGTTTCGGCCTCCGCTTTCAAAACTTCATAATAGCTGCCGCCCTTCCCTGCTAATTTCAGATTGACATTGATATTCTTCTCTCTGAGAATTAGGCAAGCGGCTACAAGATCTCCGACCCCTTTTGTGTCGCAGATTGTTCCCCCATAGAAAATAGTTAAGCTGTCATTGTATTCATGCTGAGGAATATTTTCCGGAACATTAATTGGATTGTTCACAACAGATACGAGCCGAGGGGAAATGACCAAATTCTTTTTTACCCATTCGAGCAACGCTGATGAACAACTGCTGATATATTTAGCCTTACGATATATCCTCCTTTCAGCTTTATAACTTTGGAAATATGGGAAATTCTTAATATGGAGCTTTGTTTTATTCAATGTGGCAATATCAAGCGACATGGGGGTATGTAGCCTGAGAACAACCGGAATATTGAGTTTGTCTAAATATAATCCTTCTGCCCCGTAATCCGCCACTTCAACAACATCGGCATCTTTGATAGATGATATTATCTTGTAAACCTTTCTTCTATAGCTTTTAAATCGATAAAAGAATCTGAATCGGTTGGTGAAAGAATTTTTTTCAATAGAAGAATTTAAGAAGTCTCCTCCGTCTACCCTAAAAATAGTTAATGAGTCATTGATTTTCTCAACTTCTCTTTTTCTGGTATCTTCCGAGGCGGTAACGACAGTAACCCTATGGCCGAGTTTTATATAGGCATGGCTAATTTCTTGAAGATAAGAAGCAATTCCTCCGGCTCCTAAACTCCCGATATATTCTCTACAAACTAAGACAATGTGCATTTTTAATTATATAATGGGCTGAACTCGCCGGTGAAATAATATGTGATCGGTTGAGCAAATAGATTTACTGTCGGGGCGTATGTAAAACCGGAATCATTATAGGTAAGGAAGAAACGAACAATGAGGAATAAGGAGATGCCAAATTGAAAGATTGTCGAAATTTTAGTTCTGTCCTTAAAAAGTAACGGAAGAAGTAACGGAATAAAGGAATAACTGTAATAGAAAAAACGATATTGGATGATGGGTGTCTTTGAAAAAGACAAAACAAAAATCATTGTTAGTATTGCTAAATAAGCAATGGGAAGAATTGCATTTCCGTCTTTGATTCCGCTATAATGCTCATCAATATCATCCTCCAAATCATATACTACATAACCTTCTGTATCATCTTCAACAGCTTGCTTCTTAACACGATTTCTCCATATTACACACAATGTAGACAATCCCAGTGGTATAAATACGGTCAGCATGATACTCAATTTGATGCCACCTCCGTCAGTTGCACCTTCTTCCCCCAATCGTTGGCCTGCATAGCTTATGGCAGAGATGTCTGATTCTCCTAACATTGATCCAATAGTGGTACTGAAAATAATAACTGGAATAAAGCATGCAAGCACAATGGCAATTTTCTTGATGTTCATCCAAGAATAGAGCCATGGGATTAATGAGAGAATTACAAGGAAGAACGCCGACGTATGAATAAGCGGTGCCGCTATTAGTAGCCACCAATTGTATTTTCCTTCAGTAGCTCTATAAGCGATTGCATATATTGCTACGGCGGCTGCAAGCATCTGTCGGATAATGTGGAGCGTCATCACAAAATATTGAGTGAAGAATGTTAAGACCAACACACCGCATATCAAGGCTCCTTTTGAAGCATCTATTTTCTTAAAAAGTTTATATGTTGCCATGAAATGGAACATATAAATCATCATTGAAATAGTGAAGAAAAATAGCCTAAGACTTCCTCCGCATAAATAGTAAAGTATCCAAGTTATAAAACTATATACCGGTTCTTTACCATCTCCCCATGATTCAAATACAGTGGAATAAAATCCCTTTTCGGGAACATGGTTAAAAAGACCTGCGTATGCGAACTGATCGCTGGTGATAGTTTTAGTGATATTGACTAATGAAATCCATATTGCTGTCGCAAGAAGGAAAGTCATTACTCGAGATGTGTTTTCTTTCCAATAATCCGGAGCTATTAAAACAAGGACAAGGGCAATTAACATACCTACGAATGGATTGATAAGTATGATAATCGCTATAGGGAAGAATCCTTTAAATATATCTAAAACTGATATAGAGCTATTCATTATTCAATTAAAATGGGTATTGAAATATTCAAGAGGCAATAGGTTTAAGGAGTCCTGCTTTCTGCCAAGCATCTTGTTTCTTATTCCGACCGGAATTATAGATCTGACGATATTTCTAAAAGAAGCTTTTCCTCTCGCAATCATGTATGCGTATTCGGATGGCTCAATAGAATGAACAATGCATTGTTCCTCAAATATACGGTGAGAGTTGGCTTTCGAAGCAGAAACGCCGCTTGCGTCATATACCGAAATGATATTTTCGACCTCCTTGAAAACATGGCCTGATTTCCAAAGATGATAGAACATGTCGTAATCAGCGATAAGTCGCAAGTTTGTGTTAAAGGGGCGCGACTTGGCTAAGGAAGTTTTTACCATGACTGCTTGATGGCAGAACGGAAGTTCTTTTGACATTGCCTTCAACGATTGAGGATTTCGCAACACATACCCTTTTGGATAGGCATATAAAGCAGAACCATAAATAACGTCGGCATGACTTGATTTTGCCTCATCAGCCAAGTGTTTAAGTGAAGTAGGTTTGAAGAATCTGTCTCCGCTGTTCATGAATAAAACATATTCTCCCGTAGCCACTTTTAGTCCTTTGTTCATTGCGTCATAGAGACCTCCGTCACGCTCAGACACACGATAAGCTATTTTGGCATCGTTCAATTGCTGAATAAATTCCTTGCTGCCGTCGGTAGATCCTCCGTCAATAATGATGTATTCGATGTCTGAATATTGTTGATTCAATACTGATTCAACCGTATTCTTTAATCCAATGAGGTCATTATAATTTATGGTGACTATTGATATTGTCATAGTCCGTTTCATCCAAAATATTCTATATATTTAGCTTTCATCGCTTCGTATGAATTTGTCTTTTGTATTTGATTTACAGATTCATGAGACATACCGTCAATATCGCTTTTGAAGTATCGTTGTATTGCTTCGCATAAGGATTCGGAAGATACCGAGTTTGCTAAAATGCCACTTTTCCCATCATTAATGATTTCGGGAATCCCTCCTATTTTGAACCCAATAGAAGGTGTGCCGCAGGCCATAGCCTCAATTAAAACGTTAGGGTAATTATCTGCAACGGAGGGAGTAACAAATGCATCAGCCGCATTATATAATAAAGCCAAAGACAAGGGATCCTGGTAACGACCTACCGGATAAACTGAGAGTGTAGTATCGTAACTTGATGTGTCATTTGAATTATTCCCAAATACGATACAACCAGTAGCATCCGACCGAAGCATTTTCAAGGCGTCTGCTAAGTATGGCCATCCTTTATAAGCGTTTGTGGCAGCGGCAGCCCCAAAAAGAATCAAATTTTGATTAAGAGGTAAATTTAAAGCATGCCGAGCGAATGTCTTGTCTAACGGTTTAAAGATTCTCGTAGGCACCGGATTTCTAAGTACTGAGCACACCCGGTTTTTGAATAATAAAGATTTCTTCGCTAAATCACACAACCATTGGCTTGGAGCAAGAATCCGAATATTTCCATTGCAGCTCCAATTATTTATCTTTTCTCGAAACTGTAAATATGAGGCATCCTTGTCTTTATTGGAGCCTGATCGCTGATTAAACATTGGGCACTTTTTACACCCGAATTTAAATTTTTCACATCCAAGTGCATAGTGGCAACCTCCAGTCATAGGCCACATATCATGTAAATACCAGACTAAATTAGGATGACTTTTCATTAAATTTCCTATTCCTTTGATGGAAAGGAAATTTGAGTTAATCCAATGTAGAACTACAACATCAGCGTTTTTTACCTTAGGATGTTTTGATATATCAAACCCATAGACAGAATATGACCAATCGGCATAAGGGTTCTCATGTTCAAATTGCCTGGAATTTCTACGTCCATAATATGAACGTTTTACTCTGAGTTCAATTTTATTGCTAATAGCTTCAAATACACTAAGATTACCGGAATGTTTAAGCAAAACAAGCATTTCACTTTCATATCCGGCATGTTTCATTGCCTCACAGTGACGTACTGCCGCTATTGCTGCCCCTCCGTCAGTATCCCATGTGCATATATGAAGAATTTTCATTTTGTCTTTTTTAATTAATTTTGCCACCTATTCTTTTTCAAAGGGCCAATCATTAAAAAATCAAGGTGCAAATGATGCAAAAATCTGCCAATAACTCCTCGTCTGCCTAAAGCTGTTCTTTTTAAAAATGAAATATACGCTTTTTTTGCTTGCTTGCATTCAGATACATTTCCAACTTTTGCCCAGTCAATAGGTGAATTATTCAGAATCGTATCGAATTTATGATTTTCTTCAGTACAATGAGTCCCTCCATGCCCGTCAAAACCACAATTGAACACCAGCGATTTCCCGGGATTTAGTACGAGCATGTTCTCTAAAAAAACAGAAGCATACCATCTGATAGCCCAAGAATTAATTTTACCGTCTCGCTGATCTCTCAACATTTTCATATAGTAATATGTATCGTCAACGTTAAATTCTCTGACCAAATCCTTTCGTAAGATTTCTTTATATAGATACTCGGAATCAGGATTAAATTTCTTCCATGCTCTTTCCCATGTAGCCCAACCCCAGCAGCCTTGACATCTTATAAAGAATGCCTCCGGCAATTCTTCCTTTACCGGATAAGTGTACCCTTGTATACTTGCAACACGGTTATCGTCTTTATAACGTTCTAAGGCTTCATTCATGAATTTCAGAAAATATGGTGATGTGATTATATCATCTTCTAATACTATAACACGTCCATATTTTTCTACTATTTTTGAGATTCCATCAATAAGATTTGCTGCCAATCCCCAATTTTTATCTCGCTTTATTATTGTCACTGATTTAAATCCCGTCACAGTATCAATATATTTTCGAGTTTCAGCAACGTCTGCATCAGATTGTTCATCCTTTGAACCATCCGAATATATATATAGATCGCTTTGTTTACATTCACTATTTTTAAGTAGAGCTTCGACTGTTTGCTGTGCATGCTCTTTGCGATTATAGACAAATAATACTATTGGTGCTAAATCCATTTTTCGGTAAGTTTAATACTTGGTTTTGCTGACTTTTTGAAATATCTTTTGATTATTGAAGCTTCACTTGAGGTTTTGAGTGGTAGGAATCAACCAGGCTAATTATTTTTTTTATTAATAGAGCGACAGGTATCATCATACACACGAACAAGATAAAAATAATCAATGGCTCGGTAACATAATAGACAATGTGCTGCAACTGCTGAAAAGCTGAGAATGGAATAGAATGAATAAACCATAGGTATGTGCTTAATTCACCGATAAAAAGAAGAATAGCATAAACTCGAGATAACCGGATGGATTTTATTAGCACAACGGTAAATAATACAAAGAATAAAGCAACTATGCCTTCTGCCATACTAATTAAAACTAATAGTTGCTTACCCAGTCCATGATCAATAGCCTGACAGAGGCCCCATTGAAATGTAAGCACCACAAATAGCAACATAAAATATAGATAGTCGAAATCCGATTAAGTCTAGCGTAAAGTCTGTTAAGCCATGAATTTTTTGCAGCTAAATACCCAATTACTGATGACATTAAAGGAAACCAATAAATATTGTCACCGCTGATATATTGATATGAAAACAAGATACAACAAATTAGTGAAATTATTATTGTATCACGTAACGCCCCACCCCTCAGGGAGTTACAGATAATTGGGGAAACCAACACAAAAAATGTATAGTAAGCGGCATACCAACTGAATCCTATTGTAGGAAAGCCGCCGGCATTCCCTATTCCAAATAAAGACAATGTCATATCTTTAATACCGGGTAATCCATATCCGAATAATAATGATGTCACCCAAACCATAAAGCATAATAGCCATAGAATACGTAGGAACTTGAAGAGTCGCTTAATACGAACTCTAAAAGTGTTGTTGTGTTGATTTTTATATAATGAATATCCTGATGAAAAGGCAAAAATATAGACACATATATTGCCTATTCTTGAAGTTTGCCATATAATTTTGTCACTAAGAGATCCAAAATAAGATCCATAGTGAATTTCGGGCAAAATATAGAATGGATATGTGAACAGATGATGCCAAATCATCCACAAAACTGCGATTCCAGCTATAATTTTAAATTCATATTTTCCAAATATGTCTTGCTCTATAGTTGTCATATATAAACACTAAAATTTCCCTAAATTTTTTAAGTATAGATAATGTGGCGTTTAAAATGTTTGTTATCATGATTTGATATTCTGAATCATGAATGGTTGTTTACCTCTTTGCGTTTTTTCTATTGAATCAGCGTATATTATGCATATATCAAAATTATTATTACTGAAAAATTCAATAATTTGGTTTTCTATCTCAAGAGTATAGGAAGGAGTTTTAACTATTTTAATTGTAAGTTTTCCGGGAATATCTTGTTGTATTTGCCAGCTCATAATGTGATTTATAATACTCGTTATGCACCTTTCTATATATGGAGCAATATTATAAACCGGTATGATTATCGAGATTTTTTTCATCAATACTTAATAATTGGAGTAGAAAATTTCAATTTTAAAAGTTGGCAAACGACGGAAATGTAATAATCCATAGTTGGTAATTTTTTACCAAATGGAAGAAATGCTTTAAGCTTTCGATTTACCTCTCGTAGATATTTGAAATTATATTTGCTATTTACCATTTTATTATTAGCAGTATGGAATGGAGCATCGATTAGTAATTTCTTAAACAGAGCAATCCATTCACCACTAATGGTTTCCGAAGAAAAGTTCGAATGTATGAAATCCCACGCTTCATCATTCCGGTCACTTTTATCCAGCAATTCCCTTGTCACCATCTCTATGAAATTAGTCTCTTTATCAAATAATTGGCCAACCTCTTTCGAGACAGTATCTATTAATCCGACATATCTTTTAGAAACAATCCTTGCACCATAAAGCGACATTTCAACAGCAGACAGACAGAATGTTTCCGAAGTCCCGGCGGGATTAGGCACCCCAACCTTAGTCCTTGCGAGGATTTTTTCTTTTTCATTTCCGAGTCGTCCCCAGAAAGTTACCGAAGGGAGAATGTGGCCGGTGTCATCAGTGAGATACGGCATAAATTCATTCTCGTATGATTCCTCGGCTATGCCGTAAGATCCAAGCTTCGCGTTTGAATCATACACCTTTCCGGAACCAATTACGTTTAGATGAGCATCGGGTACTTCTTTAAGAACATCTTTCCATATTTTGGCAAGAACATGAAAACCCTTGACAGGAATCAGGCTTCCTAAATACGTGACTTCATGACCTCGGTCTTGGAAAGGAATAGAATGCGCCTTATAATATTCCTGGCTCTTAATCGGCAGGCTGTTATAGATGAATGTCGACTTATAAAACATATTATGATCTCGGTAAAGATCAAGCTGTTCTCGGCCAACATTGACGATAGCTAAAATACCGCCGAGCCTCTCCATGCGGTTTAAAATATGATTCGGAATAACATTATGCGCCCATACCACTATTTTCAGTGGTGACACATTAGTCTTGGAAAGAAGCTCGTCAGACTGATAATCCTGCTGCTCGAATTTTATTACAAGGATCTCATATCCTTTTTGCTTACAATATTCTATTGCCTCTTGCTTGCTTCCTACGACTTCATAATTCATTTCGGGCAACTTGGCTTTGCTGGATGTCAGTAATGTAACTGAAATATCAGACGTATTATAAGATTGTAGATTGAAGACTGTGAAATAAAACAGATATTCAGTCCCTCCAATTCCCGGATTGCCATCTGCAATCTGTGAACAGTCGACATCTGCGATTCGGTTGTTGTCGATGTAAAAAGCAATCTTATGCATTTTTTGCAATTGGCTTAAATTCTTTCACCCAATAATAGGAATGCTGAATATCGATTTAGTTTTATAATTTTGACAATGGCTATACATATCATCATAATTGCCATCGATAATATCGGAGAAACTACAAATGTAAAGATAGCAGGTGATAAATAATCGAAATTTATCAGATGACTCAAGACGCGCTCAAGTATAAAGGTTTGCAGGATATAAATCCCCATAGTTAGCTGGCCCCATTTGCCTATTGCCAAAGTAAATTTACTATGTGATTCTTTTGCAAACAGAAATGAAAATAAACTGAAATAGAGAAGCGCTCCGCTAAGTTTACCGATGATTTCAATTATTCTATTTTGCATTGGAATCGAGAAAGGAATTGATGCAATCCAATGTTTCTCAACTGCGATTACATATATTACCCAAATTATTAAACTAATCAGTATGATTGGTTTAACATGATCGTCAAAATTTTTTCGGAATTTTGAAATGATAAAGCCTAATAAAAAAGCGGGATATAGAGTCGGGAGTTGATATATGTTGATTAATTGGCTGATTATTAGTGTAATAGCCCCCCCTATTAGGCTAATGTGATATTTGTGTGGCAGTTTCATTATAATGTAAAAAAATACATAGCATACAAACAAGCCTTTAAGAAACCAGAGTAAATGATTCAGTTCCCAAGGGAATGAATGTTCAGACATATATCTTAGACCGAAAAATGAGCATAACACACAAATAGCAGCCCACGATACAATAGGCAAGAGCAGTTGGCGTCCTTTCTTAACAATCATTTGGAAGAAATTCACTTTTAGAGATAAGGACGCAAAATAGCCCGCTACCATCATAAACAGCGGCATGTGAAATGAGTATATAACCCTATATGCAATGTTTTCGTTTGGCTCAGCAGAAACAAACTCTTGAATGGCGTGTCCCCAAACTACAAGAAACATCGCAAACAGTTTCAGAATATCAAGTGAGTGGATGCGTTTCATAAATTTTATTTATCTCATTAGTTGAGTTTTTAACCAATTTGTTGATGCAGAAATGTGATTTTTTAGTAAAGCATCTACAATTGAATAATCAATCTCTTTCCTATGATCAGGCAATTCTAACGACGGTATCCATCTATCCATCAAGTTGAGGGCGGTAAGAAGATTTATTATTCGGGTATTCTGAGAATCGGAATGGTTTTTACTCCTTGGCACAATATAGAAATTCTTATGAAAAATGATTGAGAAGACTATGCCATGAAAGGAATCTGTGATTAGCAAATCGCAATTATCTATAAGTGTTAAAAATTGTTCAGGGCCTACCCCTAAGATCGAATCATACGGGGCATTGTCATTTACCGATAAGTTTCTTAAATTTAAATTTTTATCTTTGATGAAATGCCTGACCATCTCTGTTTTAGGGGCGGATTCTGATAAAAAGTAGGTTAATACATAGCCCGATTTATTTTTTTAATGGTCTGTCTATCCGATATTTCACGCCAGTAGTCAGCAGACAATAAAAATGTCGGATCTACAGTTAATGTTGAATCAATTCCGACAGAATTAAGGAAATCAATTCCCGGATTGCCATCTGCAATCTGTGAACAGTCGACATCTGCGATTCGGTTGTTGTCGATGTAAAAAGCAATCTTATGCATTATGTGGTTTTAGATGTCATTAATTTTATTGATCATCTCTAGTATTATTTAATAATTCCCAAGTGAGTGAGCACGCCCATTCTTTTTGCTTTAATCCACAAATTGGGATCAAGATGATTTTTTAGTCTTATCCAGTTTTCCGGAACTAAGTCAGAGGTGTCAACCTTCTCATATTTACCAAACCAGGGAGTTGGCGCTATTACTTTTTTGTCAGGATGCGGATTAAGATATGCCCCCCACCAGGTGAATGAAGAATTGCTGATAACATTGTTTTCGCATAAAGAGGGCGCAAAAAGGTCATATAAGATAGATGAATTTTCTAAATAATAGATATTCTCTCCTTTGAAATATTTCTTACAATATTCCATGTCATCGCTGATGAAAAGGAACCTTGTCCCTTTCGGAAACATTTTCATTGCATGCCTTATATATGATCTGGATATTGGAGGAAACCGATGCGGTATATAGCAATAATCCCCTCGTCTTACATGGATACTCGTTATTGGAGCTGAAAAAGCCTCTTTGTTGTTTCCTTTTATTTCTGACAGAATCTTCTTGTTATAGAATAATTTCTGCACTATGTCGGCATCAAAATACTTGGAAGTTTGGAACGCCCCTTCCAATATAAAATCTGAATCGGGGAATTCTAATTCGGAATAATTAAAACCATTTTGTTTCACTTTTGGCAGCCCTGATGGAAGTTCAGGAATAATATCAAATCCTGAAAGAAGATTATCTCGGAATTGTTGAACATATTCCCATATAGTGATGCCGCCAACAAGTTTATAGTCCGTGTGACAGGCAAGACAATATTTCTGATTAAGTTTTTTTGCAATAGATGCCGCGGCGGCAACTATAAACATAATATTGCCTATCCGGCCCTGTAGTTTTGCGTAAATCATTTGGAACGTTTTATTTTTAGTACTTTTTGGAATAGTTTTATCGCATATTGCTGCTCCGATTTGTTCAACGCGAGATAATAAAAACTAATGCATGCAATAAGCACACAAAGAATACAGTTAAAACAGCTTATCCAAAAGTTGACATTTTGCTGAGCTAATTTAATTAGCAGTATTATTGTAAATGCGACAACGGATCCTAAAAAACAAGGAATGAATGCTTCCTTGGTGAATTGTTTCAATGAGAGCGGGATTAAATTGCTTAGAATATGAACTCGGACGAAGATTGTTACGAGTCCGGTAAGAATATTGATTAAAAATACCGAATAAGGGGGAAGGCCGAAGTATAACAGAAGATATGAACAAGGGATAATGCTAAACAAGATAAGACTTACCTGCACTTGCTCCTTCTTTATTTTCCCCGTGGCCTGAATACTTTTTGAACCCGGTCCGGTGATTGAATCAATAAGAGTATTTAGCAATATCAGTCGCAAGAACCAGACTGTATACTCAGGAACAGATCCCAACCATATTTGAAATATGAAAGGGGCTTCCATGATTAGGGGAAAACTGAGTATAAACATCAGAATAAAGGATATCTTGCATCCCATGAATAATAAAAATCTCATATCCTGATAATCTCCCGCCGCATAGCTTTTTATGATTGGAGGACTTACTGCTGTCTGAAATTGGTAGACAAATTGAGCCACCATGCCTTTAACTCTATCGGCTATCGACTTGGCTCCATTTGCGATAGGCCCGAAGAACCAATTTAGGAAGATGTTGACCACTTGCTCATTGGCAATTATCGTTGATTGTCCTACCAATGTCCATCCTGAATAGGAGAAGATTTCTTTAAAACGACTCTTGTTATATGATAATCGGAAAGAACATCCCTTTAGCTTCTTAAGACAATATATCACTGTTATAAGGAAATCTATGATTGCCGACAACAGAAGCAATAAGGCATATATAATCAGTCGGTTATCAGGAATATACAGCAGTGCGACAACGATAAGAAGTTTTATGACGACGTCGACGATTGTAAAATAAGCATATATCGACATTCTCTCATAAGCTATCACTGACGCGGTGAATGGGCTTTTGATTATGCCCAGCACCATTGATATTATGGCAGTCTGGTATATCCAGTTGGCGGCGACCATTTTATCAGCCGGAATCACCAGCTTGTTATTGACAAACCATAATCCGATTGTCTCCGCTAATAGGACGATTCCGATAGCGAGAATAACTTGGGTTGTAAGAAGGGTGCCGAAGGTTTGCTTTAATCTGTCGACATCTTTGCGGCCGAGATCGAAAGAGATAAATCTCTGAGCGGAGCCGGCCATTGTGTTGTTGAGGATTCCGAGCAACGACAGAACACCCCCAACAACATTGTATATACCCAGATCGCTTAGTCCGAGAGCATTGAACACAATCCGAGTTGTAAACAGCGATATTGCGAGTGTCACCAACATTCGCAGATACAACATCATCGTGTTCTTAAGGACTAACTTATGATCCGACATTAATCTTTAAAATTATTCAAACACTGATTGGTCGTCTAAGTTCGGATGTATGCAGCGTCTGTTTCAGTCGCGTTTGAAGATGTCGCGGGTGTAGACCTTGGCCGTTACGTCGTCGAGACAGCGGTCGTAGCGGTTGGCGAGGATGGCTCTCGATTGCGCCTTGAATTTTTCGAGGTCGTTGACTACTACCGATCCGAAGAAGGTCGATCCTTCTTCGAGCGTCGGCTCGTAGATGATCACCGTTGCCCCTTTCGCCTTTATGCGTTTCATAACCCCCTGTATGGACGACTGTCGGAAGTTGTCGCTGTTGGATTTCATCGTAAGCCGATAAACACCAATGACGCATTTCTGCTCTGCGTCAGCGCTATACTGGCCGTTTTCCGGGTAATAACCTGCTATCCGTAGAACCTGGTCGGCGATGAAGTCTTTGCGCGTGCGGTTGCTTTCCACTATGGCGCTCATCATCTGCTGCGGCACGTCGGCATAGTTGGCGAGAAGCTGTTTGGTGTCTTTGGGAAGACAGTAGCCGCCGTAGCCGAAGGAGGGGTTGTTGTAGTGGGTGCCGATGCGCGGGTCGAGGCCGATTCCTTCTATGATGGCTTCGGAGTCGAGCCCTTTGACTTCGGCATAGGTGTCGAGTTCGTTGAAGTAGCTTACGCGCAGGGCGAGATAGGTGTTGGCGAAGAGTTTGACTGCCTCAGCCTCCTTCATCCCCATGTAAAGCACCGGAATATCCTCTTTAAGCGCTCCCTGTGTGAGCAGGCCGACAAATGTGCGGGCGGCTTCCGATAGGCGTTCCACGTCGGTTACCGCAAGAATCGCGGCATTCTCCTGCTCGAATTCCGGCTTGGCGATTATCTTCGGTATGCCGGCGATTATGCGCGAGGGGTAGAGATTGTCGTAAAGAGCTTTGCTCTCGCGCAGGAACTCCGGGAAGAAGAGGAGATTGAATTTATTTACACCTTTTGCGGCATATCTGAGATATAGAGAGCGGCAATACCCTACCGGAATCGTCGATTTGATAACCATCACTGCATCGGGATTGACGGCGAGAACCATGTCGATCACATCTTCAATGCAATGAGTGTCGAAATGATTCTTAACGGGGTCGTAGTTGGTCGGCGCGGCAATCACAACGAAATCGGCGTTACGGTAGGCTTCGGCACCGTCAAGAGTGGCCGTAAGGTCAAGATCTTTTTCAGCGAGAAATTTCTCGATATAATCATCCTGCACGGGTGAAATGCGGCGGTTGACCTTCTCTACCTTTTCCGGAATCACGTCGACAGCCGTCACCTTATTGTGCTGAGCGAGCAAAGTAGCTAAGCTCATACCGACATAACCGGTTCCGGCCACTGCAATATTATAATGTCTCATAGTGTCTGCTTCTTGGCTGAGCGAACTGACTAAAGGGTAAATACTCTATTCCTGCAAGCTTTTGTAAAATTTTGGAAAGCAAGCAGTTATCGATGTAATCGCAATCTGTTTATATATCTGCATCAGTTTTCGGCAGCCGACAATCCCGGCTACCCTTAACATGCAACAATCGGATAAAGTTTGTATGCCATGCTAACTTTTGACCCATAGCTTTGCAGCTACAGGCCATTAGCACCTGCAAAGTTACGATTTTTTTCCGAAATATAAAAAGATTGGATTTTTATAGAAACATTATAGGCACAATCATAAACGCTATTATCGCCTAAAATATTCGCGGCATGGCTGCCGAAGTGCGGATCCTGTTGAGCAAACAGCATCCGCACTTTCTTTTTTATCCCTGATTCCCAACCCAATCCCCAACCTCCAAATCTCTTCCGAAGAGATACTCATCGCGCCTGCAGCGCAGCCGCAAAACAGGCGATAGGCCTTAGATAGTGAATAGTGAATAGAGAGGGGTTGATGGAACGCCGTGCGGCGTGGCGGCTTCTCCGATAACTCTGATAACCCCGACTCCGATAACTCCGACTCCAGCTCTGCCCTGCGTTAGGCCGGCTTTGCGGCTTTGCGTTCTTGGCGAGAGAAAAATGATGACTGGCACTGTAATCTCGCGCGGGCTACATGGCTGGCCTCGTCAAGATCTCGCGCTAAGGCGCAAAGGCGCAAAGACAGTGCTCGCTGGCGAGCTTAATCTCTGCGGACTCT
>SAMEA3663118__coassemble_187_pt1 | contig 24223 bp, 22 predicted proteins | sample SAMEA3663118__metabat2_high_PE_005 | metagenome-assembled genome bin SAMEA3663118 (sample SAMEA3663118) | pig gut metagenome | biome: pig gut; feature: pig-associated habitat; material: faeces | place: Denmark | collected 2012 | reverse complement strand
GAATGAAGAATGACTGCATCAACCTCTACAAAGGCCGTTTATGCGCTCTGACAGCTCACGAGTCGCAATATCCCCTGCGCGGTCAGCTGATAATGTACGTCTGCGCATATCCCGACAACTGCGAGATGTGCAAGGATTATAAACAAGACCCCATGAAAAATACGTCAACTTCTAAGCTGATGTTTTGGCCGTTACGAAAATAACCCGTACCTTTGAGGCAGGGTTAAAGTCATGATAGGATCAACGCCCCGGCAGTCGAGATGATTGTCGGGGCGTTTTTTATGTTGTGCCCCCATTTCGCATTTTCCCTAATTCGTTGAAATTCCGCCACATAGCCGTTGCCACATTCTCCGATTTTCGCGCAAAGCAGAGATTTTGGCCGCGAGGCGATTATATTTGCATATACCGCAACTGTTTAGCCATGAGGAGGAGAAGCAAGATTATCCGGATGGATGACTGGGACGCTGTGGCGAAAGGCCCGAAGCTGCTCAGCGACAACGTGCCCCGTTGCGACTTGGCTCAGCGCGAGGCATTGCACCGGATCGGCTCGCTTTACTACGTTTCACAGTTCAAGCGCAGCCGCGAGGGGATGACGTTTCGGGAGATAAAGGCATCCGCCGATCATGCGATGATGTTTGCCGAATCGGCATCCAAGTTCATAACATCTTTCATCGGCGACACTTCCGGATGGTGCATCATCACCACACCGAGGCGCAGGCACGCCGACGGGTTTCATTTCGCCACTGAGGTATGCCGCAACATTTCGGCCTCGACGGGCATCCCGTTTTATGACGATGCGTTGCAGTGCGTCAACCACGACCGCCTGCATCCCGACTTTAGGCTATTGCGCCCGATCCCAGAGCGGCGGGTGATAGTCTACGACGACATTATCACGACTGGTTCGACGATGATAGCGACCAACGCGCAGCTCGGCGATCTTGAAATGGTTATCAACTTAATTGGCATCAGCAACCGATAAAATTATGGACTGGGACGACACAAACGACGGATGGGGCTCAGACTTCGAGGCCTGCAAGAAATATAAATCTGATCACAAGATTGATGAGCAAGTTCTGAAGGAGCGAGCTATCAAACGGAAAATCAAAAATGACCAGTTGGCTCTGGTTGTCGCAAAACGGCTCTCAGATTTATGCAAAGAGCCTGCCGAGGGCGAGCAATGGCGGATTATCACCGAGAAGTCTTTCAATGCGTTTGCGTTGATCATGCACGTGATTCAGACGCGCACCATCGAGGAGATGTATCTTGCCGTTTATCGCATTAACGAGCCGACAGTAGACACGATCATCGAGGCAATCCGGGACGGGAAGATTAAAAAAGCGGTTTTTGTCATATCATCTTTCTTTAATCAGACGAAGAAGCCCGAGAAGTGGGAGATCAAGATGAAGGAGTTTGCCGATGCTAATCCGAATTGCAGCCATGTCTACACCCATAACCATTCAAAGGTCGTGGCCATGCGAACCTCGAAGGGCGAGCATTTTGTGTTCGAAGGGTCAGGCAACATGAGCGACAACGCGAGAATCGAACAATACATTTACGAGAACTCGCAGAAGATGTTTGACTTTCACAAAGGATGGATGATCTCGCTTGTGAATGCGACGAGTGGCGCCGACAGCAAGCAGTCCCTCAAGGCGCGGGAAAAATCGGCTTAGAACGCACCGAAAAAAGCGAGAGAGGCTGATTCCGAGGTTCCCACAATTTTTAAGTGGCGGGTTAAAACCAAAGAATAGCATTAACATTTATTTTTATGTCTGACAACAGCAAGCATAGCAAACGAGCGAATCCGAAAGGCGATAATCTGACGGAGAAGCAAGAGAAGTTCTGTCGAGCGTACATTGATACAGATGGCAATGGAGCTGAGGCTTATCGCATGTCTTATAACTGCGCGAACATGAAGCCGAATACAATTTACGTAGAGGCGCATAAACTTTTAAAAGACCATAAGATTGCCCTAAGAATAGACGAGATTAGAGCTGAGCGCGCCGAAGCATCGAAAGTAGACCGGACAAAGGTCGAGCAGGTGCTGATGGACATTGTAACTGCGGACGTCAACGACCTCTACTCCATTGACACGGTGAGCGGCAAAATCAAGCTGAAAAGTCCTAACCAGCTACCGAAAAAAGCGAGGAATGCGTTGAAGAAAATCAAGAATAACCGCGGCGTTGTCGAATACGAGTTCAACGGGAAAGTAGAAGCGGCGCGTCTTATTGGTTCATGGAACGGATGGGATGCCCCGAAGGAGCTGAACGTAAACTCCAAAAACATCATGGGAGGCGAGATTCGTATCGGCTACAATGATGACGAAGAGTGAAAAATTGTAAATCATTCGCACGATTTGCTTTTCATTTTGAAAGTTGAAGTCAAAAAAATCTCGGGGAAATACCAAAACGAGTAAAGCAAAGCGCCGAAAACAGTAACAAATTGTCAAAACATGGTAATAAATCACGAAGCGCTCAACCCAATAGGCTTTTACCTGCTGAAATTTTTGTTTGATGTCTCGATAAGGTTCATCGTTCTATACGGCGGTTCATCCTCCGGCAAGTCTTACAGCGTGGCGCAGATAATTCTTGCAATCACAATGTGGGAGGGGAGCAACACCCTCATATTGCGCAAAGTCGGGGCATCTATCCGCGATTCGATATATCAGGACTTCAAGACGGCGGCCGCACAGCTTGGCATTTCCGGCCATTTCAAGTTCACGGATGGGAACCTCACTATTAAATGCCTTGACAATGGAGCGCGAATAGTGTTCAAAGGCATCGACGATTCAGAGAAGATAAAAGGCCTTTCGCAGTTCAAGCGAGTCGTTATGGACGAGTGGAGTGAGTTCGATGAGGCTGACTTCAAGCAGATACGCAAGCGACTTCGAGGCATGGAAGGCCAGCAGATCATCACGACATTCAACCCCATAGAGGAGACCCACTGGATAAAGACCAACGTATTTGACAAAGAGGAATGGCATGAGATTCCGCAGGAAGTAGAGATTGCCGGTGAGCCTGTCCCGAGCCGGCTTGTTGCCGTGAAGTCAATCAGGATGAACGCCCCGAAATACTTCATAAATCCCCGAACGCGAGAAGTAACCGAACATCCGTCAGACATGGTGGTAATACAGACGACATATCTCAATAATTTCTGGGTGGTCGGCTCGCCCGACGGGAAATATGGCTATTACGACGAGCAATGTATCGCCGATTTTGAATATGACCGCATCAACGACCCCGACTACTACAACATCTATGCGCTTGGCGAATGGGGCGTGATTCGCACCGGATCGGAGTTCTTTGCATCTTTCAACCGAGGGTTGCACACGGGAGAATGCGAATATAATCCCGACCTCCCCGTGCATATTAGCGTTGACTCCAACGTACTGCCCTACATTACCACGACATTCTGGCAGGTAGATTTGCGGGATGGAGCGAAAATCAGTCAGTTTGACGAGCTATGCGCCGAGCCGCCGAATAACTCTGTCCGCCGAGCCGCAACGCTTGTGATAAAAAGGCTTAAAGAGTATGGCGTCGACAAAGTGATAATACATGGTGACGCATCGACGCGTGCGGCCAACAACATCGACGATGAAAAGCGTTCGTTCCTCGACTTGTTTATCGAGACGATTCGCAAGGAAGGGATTGAAGTTGTCGACATGGTAGGATGCAAGAATCCGAGCGTGCCGATGTCTGGCGAGTTCATCAATGCTATATTCGAGGGGAAGTTCCCCGGATATTCTATTTTCATCAGCGACAAGTGCAAGAAGTCTATTGACGATTATTCCAGCGTCCAGAAAGATGTCAACGGAGGCATTCAGAAGACGAAAGTCAAGAACAAGATCACCATGCAGACCTACGAGAATCACGGGCACATCTCAGATACGTTCCGTTACGTTTTGGTCGACATGCTCCGCGAGGAGTTCCTTGCATTCTCGAATAAGCGCAAGCGCAACATCTACGCCAAAGACGGAGCGTTGCATTTCTTCAACCCCGAGACTAAATGCGAGTATGGCCGCGAGGTGGTCTACGCGATGCCGAATGTCAACGGCAAGTTCGCCATGGTTCACGGCAAGATGTGCGGCGACAAGTGGCATATCGTCGACGCGAAGCTGATGGAGACGGTATCGACCGATGAAATCAAGGATATACTCGCGACCACCGCCAGCGAACTGACGATCCTTGAGTGCCCTCCCGCCTATTTCCGTTTCGTCCGCGAGCTACGCAAGGAGCTCGCCGGCGTCAGGGTTATCAAGGAATCCTCCGACATTGACCGCCGCATTGCCGCAACGTCCGACTTTGTGAAGAGCCATCTGCTTTTCAGCGAGACGAAACTTGGCGAAAGTGCAGAGTATTCGGCATTTGTCACCAATATGCTCGACTACAACAAGGATAGCGACAGCAAGGAGGCGAGCGCGGCCATGAGCGGATTCGTTCAGCGCGTTATCAAGTTCGCATTTTCCGATGGTGTTGACGTAACAGCCGAATAGCCAAACAGTTAGGCCGCATTTTGGCGAGCCCGTCCAAATCGGTTTTTCTGCCAATCGGCTGAATGAGGCGCTTTTGTGCTTTTCTTTGTGATAAAAGCAAAGCGCATGAAATTTCTGAGCAGCATATTCGGACTAAAAACGAAATCGGAAGATCTCAATTCCGTGGAGAATCCTGCGCCGCAGCCACCCGTTGCGGCTGACAGGTTATCCAGAGCAGCCATTGCTGACAGAGCGCGGCAAATCCTCAGCTACGACCTCGATATGATTGTGCGCCCGTCGGTAGTCGGGAGCAACTTCATCGAACTTTTCAAGACCATCCCCGAGGTGTTCTGGCCGATCGACTTCATCGCCAAGCGTATCTCGGAGGCGCATTTCGACCTCAAACGGGTGAAAGACGATAGCCTCGTATGGTGCAACCGGCTTGGCGCCGACACCATCCTCAAGCAGCCTAATCCCGTGATGACATGGCGCGAGATAGTCTATCAGCATTTCGTCTATAAGCTGGCCACGGGGAATGCGTTCCTTCGTGCAGCGATGCCCGAAAGCGTGACACCCGACGCAATCAAGTTCCAGTGGTGCTCTAACTACTGGAGTCTGCCGGCGCATCTCGTGGAAGTAGTCCCAGCCAAGATATACGGCACTATCCCTCTTTTCGGGATCGCCGACATGGAAGATCTTATCAGGTGTTACCGGCTCAACTTTACAACTCAGTCAATAATCGACATCCCACCCTGTCAGTTAATGCACGACCGTGACGGGCTGCCCGAAATGACGGGCGGTTCGGCCTTCATGAAAGCGCCCGGAAGGCTCATGTCGGTAAAGCGGCCGATCGCCAACCTAATAGCCGTTTACGAGGCGCGAAACGTGATTTACCTCAAACGTGGTGCTGTAGGGTTTGTCGTAGCGGCCAAAACTGACGAGACCGGCACTGTCGCACTCGAAAAAGACGAGAAGCAAGAGCTTCTGGATCAGGTGAACGAGAAATACGGCGTAGGAGATGGCAAGTCGCCGTGGGCGATTACCGACATCCCACTGAACTTCGTTCGAACGAACCTCTCAATCTCTGAATTGCAGCCGTTTGACGAGACTCTGGAGGATACTATCAAGATTGCGTCTGTGTTCGGCATTCCTGCCGTGCTTGTGCCTCGCAAAGACCAGTCGACATTCAGCAATCAGGACACCGCTGAGAAGAGCGTCTACACGTCGGTAATCATCCCTGCAGCGAAGAGGTTTTGCGAGGCCGTGACAACATTTCTCGGCCTTGACCGGAAAGGGCTCTATCTCGACTGTGATTTCAGCAATGTGGCATGTTTGCAAGCCGGCCTCAAAGACAGCGAGGAAGTGAAGAAGATGGTCAACGAGCGATGCCTGAGCCAGTTCAACAACGGCCTTATCTCCATCAACGACTGGCGCTCTCAGATTCACGAGGATGCCCTTGAAGGGGATATTTACGGCAAAGTGAAGTTTGAGATGACGCCCGAGGAGATAGCGAGGATAGACAGCGTAATCAAGGCTCAGGCGTCACCGATCCAGATAAACACCGGGCAAGCCAATGGAGGCAAGTTCGGCGAAGATAACGAGAATACTAAACCTAATAACAAACCCTCGAAAGGAGAAAGCGATGAAAGAACAGATGATTAATCTCCAGTATGAAACGAAGGCGCTGGATGTCACTGAGAAAGGAATCGTCACCGCTGCGGTGAATGCGATAGGGATCGAGGACTCTCAGCACGACATCTCGATGCCGGGGTCGTTTGTGGACACTCTCCGCGACGACATAACGAAAATGCGATGGTATCTGAACCACGACACGAGGCAGCTTTTGGGCGTGCCTCTGAGCGGCGAGGAGAAAGACGGCAACCTCATAATGACCGGGCAGATGAATCTGAACAAGCAGATATGCCGCGATGTATTTGAGGACTACAAGCTGTTTCATGAGGCAGGCCGCACGCTGGAGCACTCTATCGGAGTGCGGGCGTTGGCGCGTGACGAGGTCGACCGTCGCAAGGTATTGAAGTGGAAGATGCTTGAATATTCGACGCTGACCGGCTTGGGAGCGAATCCCCAGACGTTTCTTGTCGGATTGAAGAGCGCCACGAACGAGCAGCTCAGAGATGCCGTTGACCTTATCCGCATGGCGTTCAAGCAGCGCGGATATTCCGATGAACGACTAAAAAGATACGATATGGAACTCAACCTATTGCTAAAATCTCTGAGCGGTGCGCTGGTGGTGACCTGCCCATGTTGCGGCCGGCAGTTCGACTATGACAGCGAGCCGGAGCATACTTTCTCGCAGGAAGTCCAGCAGGCCGCCGGCGAGCTCGTGGCATCAATCGGGCAATCCGAGGCTCGCCGACAGATCGAGCGTTACCGCCCCGAAATCCAGGCCCAAGTGTCGGCGATCATCGACGGGTTGCTTGCCAACAAGAAGCAAGTCACCGAGAAGAGCATTGCAGACGCATTCTCATACGTCCGTTGCCCCTATTGCTGGTCACGTGTCTATCGTTCCAACAGTCTGCTGATGGCAGACACCGACAAATCGAAAGACCCCGACGAGGAAGAGGAGACCGACAAGCCCGAAGAGGGAGAGAAGCCGGACAAAGACTGTGATTCGAAAAAGAAGTCCGATTTCTGGTCAACACTTTTAGCAGCAACAACAAAATAAAAATCATTAACCATTAAATCATAACGATATGTCGAAAATGACAGTGAAAGAAGTTGAGGAGGTCTTCGGCATCAAGACCGCCGGACTCCCCGACGAGCAGAAGAAGTTTGTCGGCGCAATGGTCGATACCTTCGCCGAGTTAATCAACAAGTCGAACGCCGGGCTTATCTCCGACGAGCAGCTCACCACCCGTCTTTCCGAACTTGGCGAGAAGATGAAGAAGTCGAATCTCGATGTTATCGATGCCTTGAAAAAGGACAACGACGAGCTCATCAAGCAGGTGAAAGCTCAGGGCGAGGCCATCGAGAAGCTCAAGAAGCAGGGCGTTTCGATGGATACCATCAACAAGTTCGACGAGAGCCTGAAGAAGATGTTCGACAGCGAGAAGTTCAAGGATTTCGTATCCGGCAACGTTCGCAAGTCGGGCGTGTTTGAAGGGTTCTCGCTCAAAGACGCCGACGCCGCTCCCGTGTCGATGACCGACAACTACAGCGGCACGCACCTCACCACCTATCAGGATCAGCGCATAGTCACCCCGATAGCCGCCAAGCCTCTCCACATGCGCGAGGTGCTCAGCGTGCTTGCCGGCGATCCCGAGTTGCCCAACATCTCGTTTGCACAGTGCGATTGGGTAGACCGCAACGCCCGTTACGTTTCCGAGAACGGACGTCTGCCCAAGTCGAGCATGAAGTTCAAAGAGCAGACCTACGGCGTCAAGCGTGTTGGTACTTACATCCCCCTCTCGAAGAGGATGCTGAAATGCCGCGCTTACATCCGCTCGTGGATTCTCGCCATGCTTCCCGACGCTGTGCGTGCCGCCGAGGACTGGAACATCCTCTTCGGTGACGGCGAGGGCGAGAACCTGCTCGGCATCGTCAACCACAAGGGCGTCCTCCCCGTCGAGAAAATCATCTCGGGCGCGATTGTCGAAGGCAAGGCCGGATCTGTAAAGAGCATCGAGCCATACAACAACAATCAGGACACGATTATCGAGTTCTCCGAGGCACAGCCGATGATTCTTGACGGCATGCAGATCACGCTTGCCAACGCCTCCTCCGGTTCGGGCCTTAACAAGACCCATACGCTCATCAAGATGAACGACCGCCAGGTTCTGCTTGTCGGCGTTCCTCTCGCAACCAAAGAGACATCCCAAACCGTTGCCGCCGTGACATTCTCGGTGAACAACGGCGCGTTCAAGTCGATCGAAGTCCCGAATTCCGAGGACGTAATCAACACAGCGTTTGCAGTGATGACCTACGGCCAGTATTTCCCGAATGCCATTGTGCTGAACCCGATCACTGTCAACGCCATCGCATCCGAGAAAGACGCTCTCGGCCGCAATCTCGGCCTCATCACCGTGGTCAATGGAGTGAAGTATATCGCCAACCGCCCGATCGTCGAGTATTCCGGCATCCAGCCCGGCAAATACATCATCGGCGACTTCTCGCCCAAGGGTAGCGCGATCGTCGACTTCACCGCCATGGGTCTTGAGTGGGCGTCGGATGTTGAATACATCCTCTCCAACGAGGTTGCGCTCGTTTGCCAGGAGGAGGTTATCTATCCGGTATATCAGCCGTGGGCATACGCTTACGGAGATTTGGCGGCTCTGAAATCGGCCATCACCAAGCCGGCATCGCCCACGACCTCCGGAACGTCAACGTCAACCCCCGAACATACGAATCCATGAAACTCATTGTCGAGGGATCGCCCGTTGACATCCAGTTTGTAACGAGCATCTGCCGCGATAAGGTGCGCAGGGGGCAGTTGACGCTGACCCCTGCCGCCGAGGCGGAGGCTGAGGCCGACGACAGCGTTATCGACATCAGCGATTCCAAATACACAGAGGCCACCGATGAAAAAGCGCCCAAGAAGCGGCGCGTAAAAAAAGCAGAGTAATGCTAATAGACGTATCATATTTTTTTGAGGGTCCGCGCCACATCCAGAACGCATCGCCTGCGAAACTCCCCAACACCGATGCTGCTGCGGTCAATGCCGTAATCATGGCATACATCAAGCGATGGCAGCGGAGGTTTCTGAACGGGGTGCTTGAACGCAATCATGCCAGCGTTGTCGACGCCTATCTCAAGCTGATTGAAAAAGAGCCTGAGACGGAAGCGGATGAAGAATCCGCCAAGGTGATCGATCAGTTGCGCGAACCGTTCGCGAACTATGTTTTCTGCAAGATTCTCCGCGATGCCAACACTCAGCCGACCATTACGGGGCTTGTGCGCCTCAAATGCGCCAACGAGTATGTGTCGCCGATCCGCAGGCAGGTGAGCGCGTGGAATGAGATGGTCGATATGATACGCGATTTCCGGGAGTGGGCTAAGGAGAATGGCTTTTCGGCGTGGCTTGGCAACGACGATAGCCTCGTGACGAAAATCAATACGCTCAATCTATGAAAAGAAGTCGGGAAATCATCGAGATACTTGGCGATGTTGTCAAGGCCACGGCCAAAGGTTGCGGCATAGTCGTGCCTTTCGGCGGGACAGACAGCAGCATCGAGTGCCCCGACATCAACTACATATTCGGCAATGCGCAATATGTCAAAGATTGTCTGGACGCCATGAGCAAGGCGGCGGTAACCAACGACATGAAATTCCCCCTCGTGGCGTTGTTCTGCCCCTTCACCGAGCAGCGGGATCTTCCCGACTGTTACAGCAAGGCGAAAGTCAACATCCTCATCGCGTGTTCCTCCTCGAAAGAGTGGAGCAACGAAGAGAGGCTTGTCAAGTCGTTCCAGGGGATATTGCGGCCGATATACAGGCGGCTTAAAGAAGAGCTGATTGCCGACGGGCGCATAGATTTCGGCTATAACGGGTTGATGCCCCATGACTACTCTGAAAACTACTCATATGGCAGATATGGCGCCCACACAGGCACCGGGGATGCTCTGAGTGAGCCCATAGATGCCATAAATATCTCCAACTTAGAATTAAAAATCAAAAAAACCTCATGCAGATAAAACTATGAGAAAAATAAGAACATGCACCGGAACGAACCTCAATACCGGAGTTTCAAAGTGCCGTCTCGATCCCGAGAAAGTCAAAGGAGCAATCCTTGTTCACCGCGGCGTAAAGCTGCCCGCAGATTTTGCCGTCGACAAGGCGAAAGAGCTGTGCCACGCCGATCGCCCGAGCCGCATCTATCCGATTCTCCCGTTTGTGGAGTTCGCCAAAGAGGGCGGCGAGTGGCAGGTATCGGCCAACGGCTACGGCCCGTCGCAGGGAACGGGCATCAGCGCACTGACCTACACATTCACTCTCGACAAATACTATCCCGAGCTTAACGCGTCTCTCACCAAGACCGCGAACACCGCATGGGACGTATATTTCTACGATGAGAAGAAAGTGCTTTACGGCATCAACGACGGCACCGACCTGCTTGCTGGCATCCCGATGAGCACCGTTTACTCCACGGCCACACCGCATCCGACATCATCGGCCGCCGCAACGATGACCGTTTCCTTCGCTTTCGAGGACGCACGCTCTTACTTCGAGAACCCCGACATGGTAGAGCTTGACTTCTTCCCCGGCAACGCCCTGGAGGGACTCGTGCCCGTCGAGCTCGTCAAAGTCGGCTCATCCGGCAACGACTACAAGCTCGTCGAGAAAATCGGCGGTTACGACCTGACTCCGACATTCGGCAAGCTGATAGCCGACAACGCCACCGTTGTAACGGGAGGCGCATCGGGCATCACGTTCAACGCCGACGCAGCAACATTAACCATTGCCACCTCTGGCAGCACCGTTCCGCGCCTTAAAGCGCCGAGCGTGCTGTACGAGGCCGGCATCGAAGGCATCGAGCAGTTATGATCAAGTTCGAGAACGTCACATTCTTGAAGGGTGTGGTCAGCAAGATGAAAAAAGAGGAGTTCGTGAAGAGCCACCTCGACATCTTCTGGAAAGACAAGAATGAGCAGACGCGCAAGAAGATGCTCTCGCAGGTCTACGAGCTATGCGCCGGACCAAAGAAATCCGAATAAGCGACACGGGGCGGGGTGCAAATCTCGCCCCATTTTAATTTTGATGAGATGGAAATATCGCAGGTAGTTGGAATCATCCACATGATAGCGAGCGGTTTTGAGGAGAATGCCGTCAAATGCCTCTCCGACCACAGAGGCAACGTGATCAACACCATTCACGAGCAGATGTATTCCGGCCGCGATGGCAACGACAAGATGCTCTCGCCGACCTACGACGACGATCCCTTTTTCAACAGTCGCGGTATATGGTTCGGGAGAAGCGCGGCCTACAAGGCTTGGAAACGCAAGATTCAGTGGCCGCACGATTTCGTGCTGGGATTGCCCGAGCGGCCGGACAACGTGCCGAACCTCTTCATCGACGGCACATTCTATTCGCAGATCAATGCGACCGTGAGCGACGATGCGCTGTATCTCGATCCCGGCTCGGGCAACGGCCCGGCCATTGTGGCGAAATACGGAGATGCGATTCTCAACATGGGGCCGTCGGCCGTGGAATACTTCAACCGCGCGTTCATGCTGCCGGCGATAGAAACCTTTTTTAAAGATTGCGGATACCAGTAAGCTACCAACGACTAAAGTGCGTTGGCTTTAGACGTAGATAAATCATCATGCAGAGAGCAAGACAACATATCCCATCTTCCATGGGTGCTTACATACCCCCATGTGGCGATGTTACGGGCGGCGTTGTAATCCGCGTCGGCGACAAAGCCACAGTGTGTGCATCGGAACGATTTGCCGTTCCTTATTCCGATATGCAGACATTTGGAACAAGTCTTGGAGGTGTATGCCGGAGGTATGGCAACGACATTCACACCCGCAAGTTTACCCTTGTATTCAAGGAAACTGCGGAGTTGGGCGAAAGGCCAAGAATTGGCTCGCCGTCTGAATGTCTTGTTGCGCTTCTCCCTATTGGCTCGTTTGCGAATATTGGTCAAGTCCTCAACGGATATACCCTTATTCTCACGTTTTGCCTGCTCGACAATCTGTCTGCTGATAGTATGGTTGACAATGGTTGCGAATCTTCGCTCACGCCCACGAAGCCGTTTCAGCAGCCTATGCGCGCTGCGTGTGCCTTTGGCTTGAACGGAAGCCCTTGTCTTGTTATACTTCTCCCTAATGCGGTTGATTTCAGTCGAAGAATAGGTCTTACCCTCGGACGTGACGGCAATATCGGTAACGCCCATGTCAACACCTATAAACTCGGCACAATCCTCAATATCCTCATCGGGAATGTCTATTGTCTGATAGAGAAAGAACTTACCTTTGATGTAAAGAAGGTCTGCCTCGCCTTTTGCATACTGCATAAGTTCGGGACGATGGCAGACATACGAAACCTTGATGCGACCACCAATAACAGAGAGCGAAGCCTCTTGCTTTGCGGTGTAACTAAGAACACGGCTGTCGTATGTGATTGCACCAAACTCGCGAAACTTGCGTTGCTTCTTCTTGTTAAGTTTGTAAGCGTCGGCAACCTTGCTGATTGCCCTGACCACAAGTTGTGCGGAAAGACCGTAAGTGTCCTTGATGGCATAATAGGCCTCCTTGTGCAAATTGAACTGACGGAAACAACGCCGCTCCCATGCTATCGTGGAAATGGCATTGCAAGCCTCGTTGAACACGCTGATTGTCTTTTTCAGACTCTCGGCTTGCTCAACGCTTGGCAACAGCTTGATTTGCAGGGTCAGTTTCATAATGCAAAGATAGTAAATATATTTGAATTTATCAAATATTTGAAAGATATTATTAAACAAAAAAGGAACGTGGCTCAATTCCTCCCACGGCTAAAGTCGTGGGTTTCTTTGAGCCGGATACCAATGAGCTGTGACTGTGAACACAAGCGGATGGGGCAGGAAATCGACCGCTTCCGCAGGCTTGCCAAATCGTGGGCCAAGATGAATGACGAAACCGCCGTGATATATCGGCATCCCGACGGGACATACGGCTTCGCCTCGATTTCGTCCGAGATTGATAAACCTATTGTAGAATACATAACACAATACTGATGGCAGTAAAGATAACCGACCTCGTAGACCCGGGGGAAATCCAGAAGCTGAAAGACCTCGACACCGAACTGCAAACGGTTTTTAACACGTATGTAGCCGTAGCCAAAGACATGGCGAAAGGGCTGACGATTACCGTCAACGGCATTGACGGCCTCGAAAAGGCCGAGAAGATGCTTGCAGAGAAAGGGAAAGAGGCAATCGATGTGCAGCAGAAACTTGCCGACGTGGCTCAGCGGCGCAGCCAGGCGATGGCCAACACCACCAACACCATCTCGCGCGAGCTGATGGAGCAGGAGCGCGTCAACAAGACCACGCGCGAGGCCTACACAGAACAGGAGAAAGTAAAACGGCTGATTGACTCTTACCACGACACATACGAGAATCAGCTGCGGAGCCTCATTAGCATCAACAAGCAACTCGAAGCCAACAAGAAACAGCAGAAGGATAATGAAAAGGCGCTTAGTGAGGGGAGAATGACAGCCGCCGCGTTCAACAAAGCGCAGGTTGAGCTCATGGCGTCTACCCGTGATCTGACGCAGCAGAAGCGCACCCTCAACCAGATCATGACCGCCGAGGAAAAAGCGAATCTCGCCACCGAGGGGAGCTATGTTCAGTTGTCGCAGCAACTTGAACTTCTGAAAAAAGCCTACAAAGAGATGGGCGAAGAGGCGAGGTCGTCCGACTTCGGCCGCGAAGTGGAGGCATCCATACAGAATCTTGACGCGCATCTCAAAGACATGGCCGCTGACATGGGGGAATTTCAGCGCAATGTCGGCAACTATGCCATTGCCGGGCAGAACGGAGTCGTATCGACCGAGAGCCTCACGGCGGCCATGAGCCAGGAGGCGCGGACAATGCAGGATGTTGCCGACCAGACGCGGATTCTCGAAGAGGCGAAAATGATGCTCGACAAGAACGATGCCAACTATCAGCAGACGCTCTCCGACCTCAACGCCAAGATTGACGAGAACAAGCGCAAGCTGACTGACGTTAGCGACATCATGAACAAGGACGCCACGTCAGTAGCCGAAGCCGAGGCGCAGAACAAAAGGCTAATGGAGGCTCTTAAACATGTCGACGTCACCTCCGATGGGGCGGAGAAGCGCATCAAGGAATTGAACGAGAAAATCGCCAAGAACACAGATCTCATCAAGAAAAACACCCCGGCGGTTCAGGATAACGCCAAAGCGAATCAGGATTTGTCGAGCAGACTGCTTGGCTTGTGCGGCATAAATACGCAGTTTGGCTCATCGCTCAAAGGACTCGAAAGCGCGAAAACGTCAAACGTGCTTGACGGCATCAACACATCGACGAAAGCATTTGGCAAGACGCTTATGGGATTGCTCTCCAACCCATGGGTGCTTGCGTTCTTGGGGATCGCCGGAGTCGTGGCAGGTTTCAAATGGTGGTATGATTACAACAAAGGTCTCATCGAGGCATCACGCCTGACGGAGAACTTTACGGGGGCCACCGGCGAAGCCGCCGATAAAGTCACTTCCGACATGTCTGCTCTTGCCGATCACATGGGGAAAGGGTATGCGGAAACCATCGGGGCGGCAAATACGCTCGTGCAGCAGTTCGGCCTAAGTTGGGAGGAAGCAAACACCCTGATGCGGGACGGCATACAGGCCGGCGCCGACATGAGCGGCAATATGCTGTCCAACATCGACCGATTCGCACCTGCCTTGCGCGATGCCGGGGTCAGCGCGTCTGAGTTTATGTCGATCCTTGCAGAAACCCGAAACGGCGTATTCAGCGAGCAAGGCATTCAAGACATCCTCAAAGGCGGCACCCGTTTGCGTGCCATGACCAAGCAAATATCGGAATCGCTTGATGCAGTCGGCATCTCGTCGGCGAAGATGCAAAAAGACCTCAATGATGGCAACATTACGATGCTTGAAGCCGTCCAGCAGGTAGCCACCAAGCTGAAAGAACTCCCCGAGAACTCTCAGGAGGCCGGAAATCTGATGAAGAATGTGTTTGGCCGCACCGCCGCCGAGGGAGGCACGTTGCTGATACAATCTATAGCCGACATCAACACCAGCCTCGATGAAGCGAAGGATCGCACGGGAGAATGGGGCGAAGCAACCAGAGCGCAACTTGACGCAGAGCAAGAATTGAGCGAGACCGTCAACGCAGTGTTCAAAATGAGCGGTACCAACTTTGAGTCGATGATCGCCTATGCAAAGGCATACGTGGCGCAGGGACTTACGGCCATCATCAAAGGGTGCATCAACATAGCCAATTGGTTCATTCGGATGTACAACAACTCATTGGCATTCCGAGGTGCTGTTAACAGCCTCGTCAACTCGTTCAAGCTGGTCTATGAGATATTCAAGTTCGTGTTCAAGCAGCTCATCGACGGGTTCTCGGCCGCCGGCACCGTTATCGAGGGCATGGTGACGCTCGACTGGGATAAGGTCAAGAAAGGATGGAGTGACGGCACGAAAGCGCTGAGAGGGAATGTTGAAGCAATGGCCAGAAACATCGGCGCGAACTTTGCCAACGCCTATAACAAAACAGTGGCCGACCACATCGACGAACTCCCGTTATCGCTTGCGGCAGACGACACCACCAACACCGCAGGCGGAGGCGGCAACGGCAAAGTGAAAGGGAAAGGCGGAGGCGGCAACGGCAAGGGCGACAACAAGGATGCCGAGAAGCACGCCAAAGAAACGTTGAAAATCTTGCAGGATCTCGAAGAGTCGAAGATTGCCCTCATGGCGGACGGCCATGAAAAAGAGATGGATACAATCCGCCTCAACTACAAGAAAAAGATTGAGGCCATCAAGGGGAACTCCGCCAACGAAGAGCAACTCCGGCTGAATATCATCGCCCAGATGGAAAATGCGCTGTCGGATTGCGAGTTGAAATACCAGCAGAATCTTGCGGCGGTAAACCTCGCCAACCGCCTCGCGCTCGTCAAGAAAGGGAGCAAGAAAGAGCTTGACTTGAAACTCGGGCAGATTGAGCAATCGAGGATAAAAGAACTTGCCGAGGCTCAGAGAACCGGCGCCGACATCAATCTCATCAACAAGAAGTTCAACGCCCAGAGGGTGCAGCTTCAGGAAGAGTATGCCAAGAAGCAGACCGACATTCTCGCGCAGGAGTATGCCGATCGGGCCGAGCAGGCCGACACCGCCATGATTCTCGAACTCAACGCGCTCAAACAGCGATATGCCGAGGAGCTGGCCGCCGCAAAGGGAAACGCCGGCAAGCAGACTGAAATCAAAGAGCGTTTCGAGCAGGAATCCGCCGCCATACAGGAGCGATATGCCATGCAGACGGCTCAGAACGCAATCAGCCTCATCGAAAAGCAGCTGAAGACCGAGAACTTGTCGGCCGAAGAGCGCGAAGACCTCGAGCGGAAATTGGCCAAGGCGAAAGCCGACCTCGAAAAGCAGATGGCCGATGCCGCCGTCGAGAACATCAACCGCATAAACACTGCCGACGCCAGCTCCACCGAGAAGCGGATCTCCAACGCCCAGCAATGGCTGCAAGCAGCTGCCGACTCCCTCAACGCCATTAACGAACTTGTTGCGGCTGTCTACGATGCCAAGATAACCAAGATGGATGAAGAGCAGGAGGCGAACTCCGAAGCCAACGAGGCCGAGCAGGAGCGAATCCAGCAGCTTGTCGAGAAAAAGGTAATCACCGAGGAGGAAGGTGAGGCTCGAAAGCGTGCCGCCGAGGAGCGAACCGCCAAGAAGAATGAGGAACTTGAAAAGAAGAAAGGCAAGCTGAAGGAGCGTCAGGCGAAGTTCGACAAGTTGAACAGCATCGCCCAACTTGCGATAGCCACCGCAGTCTCGATGATGCAGCTATGGACGAATCCCGGCTACCCTGCCGCGATTCCGATGATGGCCGTAGTCGGTGCGCTGAGCGCCATACAGCTTGCGACCATCCTCGCCACGCCTCTTCCCAAGTATGCCAAAGGTACGGATCGCCACAAGGGCGGCCCGGCCATTGTCGGTGATGCAGGCGTGCCCGAGGTCATCACATACGGAGGCAATGCTTGGATCACTCCCGACAAGCCGACCATCGTTGACATTCCAGCCGGCGCCACCGTCATCCCTGATGTGGCCACATTCAGCAAATCCGATTTCGCCGAGCCGGTAATCATTGCCGATGCCCCGAAGGCCGCGCCGAAAGCCTACAACGACGCCAAGGTTATTGACCGCCTCGACGACCTTATCGCCATCAAGCGCAGAGAGTCGAAGAAGAAGCGGGAGGAAGAGGCAGAGCGCCAGCTCGCGCTCTACAAAATCGAAAAAGGTATATGAAAACGAAGTTGGAAGATTTGACCGCAGCGCAGTTCATCGACTTGGCTTGCGGCGACCATAGCGTAATTGTCGGGCGGCATGAGATAGTCGGATCTGACAAGGTGGCGATTGCAGTGCGCAACATCATCATGGAGTATCGGGCGATAGCCGACCCCGGAGGCAACGCGGCATATTTCCGCCATGTCGATGCCATGGTCAAAGCGCGGATATCGATAGCTGTCTATACGATGTGCAAGACGCTGATAGCCGCCGGGCGGCTCAATGATGCTCGGGCGGTTTTGGAAGAGGCCGGCATATCGACAAAGAGATGGGACGATTCGCGGATCGAATCGGAAGTGCATGTCAGATTGCAGAAGAGCAAACGGGCATTCGACGAGATGGCGAAAGAGGATGATTCCGAGGAAAGCGAGGGAGAAATCAGGGACGGGTTCAATTCGCTGACCGCATCGATGATGGCTCATTTCAAGTTCCAGATAGATACCGCCACGATGAAGGCACCGCTTTTCGCCCATCTCGTGGCGAGATACCAAACCGACATCAAGGAGATGCGGAAAGCATTGGCGCGGCGGAAATAGAGGCTCATAGTATTAATATAGTTATAACAGACAAACCCTTTAAACGGCTTGTCTGTTATATTTTTTAATATACCTCAAATTTTGAGGCGGTTTGTTGGTAATCCATTGCGAAACTCAATGGATTATGAGCAAATACAGCAACAACAACAACATCAGAAAGAGGCTTGCGCGGATAGAGCGCAAGTGCGAGCGAATATTGACCCTGTTAAGCAAACATGCGGAGGATGATGAGTTAGACCGCGCCATCGGCATGATGCACCGTCAGGCGCGAAGGATGAGAGCCCAGGCCATGAAAGAAGCGCGTGACTATCGGGAGAAATTGTCTTCTCATGGGGCACGCAGATGGAAGTGAGCGATCTTGTAGTGCTGAACTATGCATGGATGTGCGCCAAAGCGAGAAAGATGTGTTTCGACACTGCCGATGCCGAAGATCTCATTTCCGACACCGTGCTGAGAATCCTTGAAAACAGCGGGCGATTTGACGGCGTGCGCGATTTCCGGCCATGGGCGCAGACTGTGATGTATAATCTTTTCCGCACTCGCATCAACCGCCGGAAATGCGTCGATTTCACGCCGCTAATCGGAGATGAATACCCGATGGTCGTCACGCCCGAGGACGAGATGGGCGCCGGAATCATCAGGGAGATAATAGAGAGGTTGTCCGATGATTTTGTGAGCGTCCGATGCGTGCGGATGTATGCCGACGGCTACACCGTGAGCGAGATTGCCGGAATGATGGACGTTCTGCCCGGCACTATTCGATGCCGCCTCTTCGCCGGGAGGAAACGAATCCGCGAGACTCTGGAACTTGCAGGGATAAATGTCAACAAATGTTAAGGCGGCTAAGTGGCTGAGAATAATGGTAATAAAGTTTGCAAAACCCGATTTTTTGTATTAACTTTACAGGTGTAAGGGAGATAAGAAATCCCTCAAAGTCAAACCAACAAAAAACTGAGTTAATCATGGGAAAGAAGAACAATTTCAGATCGAGAGTAATGAAATATGCGTGGCAAATGTGGAAATCCACGAAGCAGCAGTGGAGAGAGTGCATGTTAAAGGCATGGCAGCTCTATCGGCTTGCAAAAACCATGCGAGAGGGACTTGTGGCATTTTTCTATCGCAAAGCAGACGGCACTATCCGCAAAGCCGTCGGCACTCTCAAAGACCTCCCAGTAGGAGCGACACTTGGCGGCAAGAAGCTGACCAAACCCTCATATAAGACATTCGCCTACTTCGACATCGAGAAAGAGGCGTTCAGATGCTTCAAAATTGAGAATCTGATAACCTGCATCTAAAGTTCGCATTCACTTTTCACTTGGGCGCATAATCCACGATAACAACATGTTAAAGCGGATTATGCGCTTTTTTACAAATCGGAAAATTTGCGGTTATGGAGCATATCGCGCTTTTTGGGTTACTTTTGTTATATGCTCACAAAGTATTACATAGAGATCGACGGGTCGAAGGCCGAGATTCCCAAAGAATGCCTTAATAATTGGGACGAAATCAAGTGCTCTTACAAGCGCTCTGACTTCGATGGCGTGATTCGTTCTTTCTCCTCGCAGTTTGAGTTTGTCGGCAAGATGTACGACAAGCTCATCGAGCTGTATTTGCGTGACGGGATAAACGCCCATGCCGTCTTATACCTCTACACCATAACCAACGAGTGGCAGTGGGAAAAGCGATTTTCATGTGAGCTTGATTTCTCCTCCATCTCGTGGGAGAATGGTATTGTCAAAATCAACTGTATTGACGACAGCCTCGCGGCCATTATCAAGGCTCAGAAAAGCACCAAATACGAGTTTGTGGTCGGCGATGAAGTTCCGGTAGCCGGAAGCCTCAGCTACGACCGCATAACGATGCAGAACACATGCACTCACGAGATAATGGGCGATAGTGCCGAAAACGAGGAAGATGCCGCCGTCGCCATTGCTCCGTCCGCCCAAAACGCCCCGATGCAAATCTATCTTGTCGGGGATGCCGAAACCTATGAGAACAGCCCCATTCTGAGCCAGGACCAGTCGGCCGAAGACAACTCCTATTTCGTCGAAGTCGTGAAAGCAGCCGACAAGGTGGAGATGGAATTTGAAATACGCCTCGACCACATCGCGCAAGGTTACAGCGTGCTCAACAGCCATATTTATCTGTTTACGGGCACGAAGGCCGCCGACACGGGCGAAGTGACATGGGGATCGAGCGCGATGGACTTGTTTGATTTCAGCACGACCGGTATATCGAAACGCACATATCTCGGACTTTTCCCGACTTTCGAGGCGTTGAAGCTGAAACACCCGAAAGCACCTGCCGACTCATGGGCGTTGGTGGGAGACTCTTACGAAACGGCAAGCGAAGCCTACGTCGCAACCAGCGGCAATGTCACTCCGAGAGAATGGGTGAAAGGCGATCCCAAGACGAGTTATCCGACGCCCGGCTCTTCATCGGGCGTGACACGTTCATGCGAGACCGTTGTTTTCAGGAACAAGTTCTCGTTTAGCAACGTTACCGCCGGGACTTGCTACGGGATGTTTTACCGCCTCCAGATGTGGGCGGGATCGCTTGATGCACACCCCGAGGCCGATCCCCGTATATTCCTCACGTCAAAGATCGAGACCCACTGGAAGAGCAAAGGCGACACCATCGCCATAGATGCCGTTACTCCCGTGGCCGCGCTCACTTCGCTCATGGAGAAGATTTGCGAGAGAAAGAAGCTGGATGTCAACTGCCACATCGACACAGCTGATGCAAGGATCGCCAAGACATATCTCTTCGCCGCCGAGAGCATCAGGAACATTCCCGGTGCTAAACTTTACACCTCGTTCAACGAGTTCTGCGATTGGATGTCGGCGGTTTTCGGCTATACCTACTATCTCGGGCAGAGGAAGAAATCGCAATTCGCACGGGCCCGCAAATACTCGATGCAAGTCAGCATCCCCGAAACGGCACATCTCAACCATACCATGTGCCCGGGCGGTTTTTCCGACCAGATAGTGCTCGTTGACGGCACGCCATATTTTGCGGTCATGGGCGACGACCTCAACGAAGACAAGAGCATCAACTTCTACACCAAATGGGATGGGAGCGAACAATACAACGACCCCGAGACGGGGAAAGCACGCCTCGATACCATCTTTTTTGATGATCAATATTATCGGGGGATATACTTCGACGACGCATACACGCTCAAGACCTATCCCGGTGACTACAAAAGGGGGGTCAGCGACAAGCAGGACATTTACTTTGTGCCGAGGTCTGAAATCTTTGCCGGAAACAAGACCATCAGATTGTCGAATGTCAGGGATTTCAAATACAGCGTCAACGGGTCACTTGGCTATTCCACTGTGACCGTTGGCTACGACAAGCAGGAATATGGGGCTCAGTGTGGCCGTGACGAGTGGAACTTCGACACCAAATATACCACGCCCGTAGAGAATCTTGACAAGAAGCTCAGCCTCATGAGCAAGTATCGAGCCGACTGCTACGGCTTCGAGTTCCTGGCGCAAAAGCGAGCCGAAGACACCACCGACAGCAAAGGCGACAACACGCTGTTTTTTGTCGGATGCAAGCAGTCAAACGGGCGTCTGATAGTCGATCGAAGCGCAGCCACCATAACGGGAGCGTTGTCAGACGATGTGTTTAACGGCCAATATGCCCCTTACCGGTGCGCGTTGGCCAACGGCTCATTCATCGCCGCCGCGATGTGCCCCATGGGACTCCGATTCGCATCATCCGACGGCAACACCGACGTAACGATAGACGGGGTGAAAGGCAACGACAACCTCACACTTTCAGACCGCCTTTTCTCAATCGGAGAAGCTGAATTTTCATCCCCGGATGTCGATGTCGATCTTGACGTCAACGCGCTCTATGAGGTCGAAGTCGATGGAATTATTTATCGAGGATTCCTCAAAGAGGTATCATTCAACTACGCACGCCCAGAGAGCGTGAAATACAAGCTAATACTAAGGGAGGTAGAAATATGATACTAAGTCCTTTTACTCCGCTGTTTTTCCCCTCGATGAGAGCCGACGGCATCGAGAGCCCATACGTGCAGACCTTTGCCACGACCGACAAGATATTGATCGAGCTGATTGGCGATGTTATATGGGCGGGGTCGGCCACGGTCGAAGAGGTCAACACCGGATGGAGGTTCACAATACAGTTCAACACATGGGATATCACTGACGCTATAAGATTGAGATTCGCTACATTGTCGCTGTCGGCCGGATACTACACAGTGAGCATTGACGGAATCGGGCGCAGCGCAATGTTTCGCGTCACTGACGATCCCGTGGTGCTTGACAACACCACGCTCATCCAATACTCCAACAGAGATAACCGACGCCGGCAGGATGTAGTTTCGTGGATCAACGGGATGCAATACTTCTTTGATTTCCGCGTGCCGGGCGGTTTTAAGGACAGCAACTGGACGTTTGCGGTCGAGAGCGAGCAATTCGTCACCGACGACAACGACATCATACAGCTCTATGGCCGCGAATCAACTCAGAAGAAATTCACGCTCGGCACATCGGAGGGATGCCCCATCTGGTTCGCCGAGCTGCTCAACCGACTGCTGACTTGCGATTTTGTCTATTTCGACGGAGAGAGATACGCCCGAAAAGAGGCGAGTGTCCCCGAGATAAGCGTGCTTTTGGAGGGCGTAAACTCCTTCGTCTTTTCCCAAAATCTGCAAAAGGTGGCCAACATCGACCCCGAACTCACGCTCGCCCATCAGGCGATATTGCGCCGCATATCCGACACCGAATATCGCGCAGCAAACACTAATACTAACAGATTAATAAAATAGATATGCCATTGACACAAGACCAACAGACAATATTTGATGCTGTCATAACGGCACTCAGGACGAACTCCAAGACGATAGACCAGCTAACGCCGCAGGCATCGCTTGCAGATTCCGACTACTTTGAGCTGAACGGAGGCCGCAAAGTATCGTATGCCACGTTGAAAAGCATGTTTGCGGCATTGTCCGACGCCGATATAGTCAACCTCAACCAGGCGATAACGAACGCGAAACTGAAAGGGGTTTCGATCGCCCTGACGGCCACGGGGGCTACGCTGACGGTGCAATCGGAGGGGAAGAGCGTTTCGTGCGCTATTCCGGTGGCGGTCTACAACAGCGCGGCCGACGGGGAGAAGAAGGCGGGGCTCATGAGCGCGGAGGACAAGTATAAGCTCGACGCTACGGTGAACGACCGCGTGAACGACCGCGGGCTTATCAGCGACTTGCAGCGATGGGGTCAGGAGGCGGGATGGATGGTGCAGCGCGTGACTCACGGGAAGGATGACGCGAGCGACGTCTACGCGAAGGTGAGGATGCACAAGATGGACGAGCCGGACAGCGAGCCGAGCTATACGGAAGTCGTCCTCGTTCCCGCAGCCACGGAAGAGGCCGCCGGAGCAATGACCGCCCAGCAGGTCAAAGACCTCAAGCTCGCAAAGGGCCTCATTGCCACGAAAGGTCACGCCTACGGCATCGCGCCGCTCGACTCGTCCGCTCTCGTGCCCGAAAAGCATCTCCCCGACAAGGTGTTTGACGTGCTGACGTTCAGGGGAATTGACGATTCCATCTATGACCTTGAAGCGGGCAGTGCGGCAGCTACTCCCGAAGATGCAAACGCTTCGCTCGTCTACTCCTCCGTTCGCGACCGCTTTGTGCTGAGAGTGAGAGAGACGGTAAGCGGAGGCGGAATCTCGACCAATCCTCCGAAGTATTACGGATGGTTCAATGGTGCTGAGCGTTACGGCACTGCTGACAATGACGGCATCGTCCCCTATGAGAACAAGCTATATCTCGACCTCTACGACGGCGGCGTATACTATTGGTACGACCTCATGCTTCGGAAAACCGATTTGGATGTCTCTATCCGCGTCGACTCGTTGGAGAATAAAATCGGCAAAGCCAACGGCATCGCGCCGCTCGACGCGAACACCATGATTCCCGCCGAGCACATTCCGGCCACGTTCCGCAATGTGGCGCATTTCGCGGAGGTGATCGACAGCAAGCCGGGCGCGGTGTCTCCGGGCACGGCTCCCGGAGCTGTGGGGGACGATGAAGTGGATGTGGTCTTTTGCGAGGCCACCAAGCGATTCCTCTTCCGCTACACTCCTGCTGACGGACTCGGACGGCTCGCATATTTCTGCAAGATAGACGGCTGGAAAAATTTAGGCGAGAGCGCGGACGAGAACGGGGTGATACCGTCGG